>Ga0075163_10005442_pt1 | contig 16986 bp, 13 predicted proteins | sample JI1023141ADNA_FD_71478 | JGI IMG/M metagenome (GOLD analysis project Ga0075163, IMG submission 71478) | Wastewater effluent complex algal communities from Wisconsin, to seasonally profile nutrient transformation and Carbon sequestration -... | ecosystem: Engineered > WWTP > Effluent > Algae...
TCCTGACTGCCGATCACCAGCGCATCGCCAAAGCCCTGCGTGATCGCCAGCACTGCCGGTTCACCTTTGCGTTCCAGCAAAGCATTGGTGGCAACCGTGGTGCCCATCCGCACTTCACACGGCGGCAGCGGCCCAGTCTCTGCGCCGGTCAGTGCACGGATCGCAGATATTGCCGCGTCTTCGGTGCGGTTCGGGTCCTCGGACAGCAGCTTGGCGGTAACTACAGCGCCGTCAGGTTTGCGCCCGACAACGTCGGTAAAGGTTCCGCCTCGATCGATCCAGAACTGCCAGTGCGCGCTCATCACCGCCTCATAGGCTATGAGTGGGTCACGGCAACCTAGTTGGCGTCAAGCGGGGTCACCACAATCGCAACGCGGCGGTTCTGCTGGCGGCCTTCTTCAGTGTCGTTGCTGGCAATCGGCTGGGTTTCACCGACCCCCTGATCGCGTATTTCAGCCGGGTTCATCCCAACCGCCACCAACCCAGCCTTAACCGCAGCCGCGCGGCGCTGAGAAAGCACAAGGTTGTAGTCATCCGACCCCGTTGAGTCTGTGTGGCCTACCACTCCTGCACCGTGAATTCCGACCTTCAGCAACGTTGTGGCCAACCGGCTCAGAACTGCGTTGGCTTCTGGATTGAGCTCACTCTTGTCGACCGCAAACAGGACCCGATCATCCAGCCCAAGTTCAAAATTCTCGCCCGTTGGCTTGAACCCCAATTCGGTCAAGGCCGCGATCTGCACTTTGGAAAAAGCAAGCTTCTTGGGCACGGTCTGGCAAGCAGCGAGAGCCACGATAAGCATCAAGACGACCATTTTACGCATTGCTGAGGGCTCCGTTTTCCGGCGGGCCTTGGCGGCCTTGCTTGTCTTTGTACATCGCCATATCAGCTTTTTTCACGAGTGCTTCCGCCGAATCCGCGTGTTCGGGGAAAATTGCCACCCCAACACTTAGCATCGACGTCACGGCCATACCATTGGGCAGGCGATAAGATTGTTCCATGGCCAGCCGGATCCGATCAATGACGCCATCAACATGGGCCTGATTGAAAAACGGCGCCAGCACCACGGCAAATTCATCGCCCCCCAGCCGGAACGCCTGATCGACATGCCGGATTGCGCTGCGCAGACGTTCAGCCACCGCGATCAAGGCGGCGTCACCCGCATCATGGCCATAGCCATCATTGATCGACTTGAACTGATCTACATCGAGGTAGATCAGTGCAAACGGAGCGCCCGTCCGCTGAGACTGGGCGATCATCTCGCCCAGATGTTGATCGAACAGCTGACGGTTACCCAGCCCGGTGAGGTTGTCATGAGTCGCACGGCGCGCCAATTCGGCATTCTCTGAAGTCAGACCAGCATGCCAGCCTTGCAATTCAGCCAGCAGCGCATTGAAGTCGCGACCGAACCGGTCAATTTCAGCGATCCCGGAACTGGGCACCCGCTTTTCAAAGGCGCGGTCGCGGCGCACCGCGTGAGCCACTTCCGCGACATGCTCCAATGGAAGCACCACTTCACTTTGCAAGCGCCGCGCCAGAATGCGAGTGGCCATCACGGTCAGCGCCAGACAAGCAAGCGCGATGATTGTTCCGGCCAGAGTATAGCGCACCAGTCCTTCTGAATCGCCGTAAATTCGCACCTCGGCGATTGTCTCTGGACCGCGCCGGACCTGACTGACCGCCGGGTTCGGAAACACAAACGCGTTGGCCGGTTGGCTAAGCGCCGCCAACGAACCGATGCGCGGGCTTTGCCAGTGTGCCAGCAACTGTCCTTGCCGGTCTCGCACTTCGACACGGTCTACGCCGCGCGCAGCCGCCACAGAAACAATGCCGTCGCGGATCGCTTCCTTGTCTTCAAACACCACTGCCGGTTCGACCGTATAGGCAACTGTCCGCGCGACCAGATCAAGGTTGCGCTGGGCATAGCTGCGGATCACCATCACCCCGCTCAGCACCAGACTGGCGGTGGCCAGCGCCACAGCAAACAAGATCAACCGCAAGTGCGCGCGCGCGAGCAGGTCGCGCAGGGTCGGCAGTTTGACTTCTGGCAAGGTGGGCGTGGTCATGCTCCCCCCTGCGAGATGCGCAGCACCCGCGGGTCAATCCGCAAGCCAGAGCGCGAGATGGCGTCAATATTCAGCCGAAAGCTGAGCGCACCGGGCTGATAGGTTAGCGATACGACCGCTTCGCTGGTGCCGGCAGGATCAGCTTCGGCAATTGTCAGCACGCCTTTGCCGCGCACTGCTGCGGTCAGCTGGCGTTGAGAGCTGATTGGCACCTGCCCGATATACAAGACGTGGCATCCGCCTAGCGCCTGGACAAGCGGCACCACATTGCGCCGTTCAACCTGCCGTCCATCAGCCAGCCGGATTCCTCCAAGCCGCGCCGCGTGCAGAACGGGTCCCGCCACGCACAGCACCAGCGGATCATGCCGTTGGGGCCAACGGGTATAGTCGATAACGGCTTTGACCGTTCGCGCGGTTGCCCCGGCATAGGCACTCTCGCCCGGGGCGGCCGTGCCAAGCGGCATCCCGGCCAGACCCGATATGGGCGGCGTTACCGAATTGGCCGACAGGGCCAGAGCAAGGGGCAGGAAACTGCGCATCTTGGATGTCGCCTAGCCTGCAAGTTGGGGTAGGCAAAGCATTAAGCGGATCGGCAGACGCTATGTTTTTTTGCAGGTTAGAGGCAGGATTGGTTTCGACTGCAACCAATGCTAGAGCTTTGTCCCATGCTAGGACAGATCGACCGAGCGGCTCTGCGCGCCGCCTATCGCCTTGATGAAGAAGCTTGTCTGGAGGAGCGAATCAGGCAAGCCGCTCCCGCCAGCGCAGTCCACGCCGAGGCCAGCCGAATTGCCGCCCGCCTGGTCGAAGGCGCGCGGGGGCGCAAGGCCAGTGGGCTCGATGCATTTCTGCAAACCTATGGCCTGGGCACCGACGAGGGTATCGCGCTGATGTGTCTGGCCGAAGCGCTGCTGCGGGTGCCTGATCCAGCGACCGCCGACGCACTGATCCAGGACAAGCTGGGCGGGATCGATTGGTCCGAACACGTCGGGGAAAGCGATAGCACCTTCGTCAACGCTGCGACCTTCTCGCTCATGCTGACCGGACAGGTGCTGAGCCAAAAGCAGGCCGGCGGGTTTGGCGCTTCACTCAAACGCGCGGTCGGCCGCCTGGGCGAGCCAGTGATTCGCACTGCGACCTTGCAGGCAATGAAGATCTTGGGCGGGCAATTCGTCTTCGGGCGGACCATCGACGAAGCGCTGACGCGCGCTGCGCCCGAGCGCAAGCAGGGTCTGACCCACAGCTTCGACATGCTCGGCGAAGCGGCGATGACCTTTGACGATGCGGAACGCTATCGCCGGTCTTACGAGGCCGCGCTGGCACGGATCGCGCAGGAAGCCGGGGACGGCGTGGTCCGTTCGCCGGGGATTTCGGTGAAGCTGTCCGCTTTGTTCCCGCGCTATGATTTCCTTCACGCCGAAGCGGCCAAGGCGGTGCTGGTGCCGCTGCTGAAGGACCTCGCCGCGACGGCGCGCGATGCCGATGTCCATTTCACGATCGACGCCGAAGAGGCCGAGCGGCTGGAGCTGTCGATGGATATCATCGAAGCGCTGGTGGCCGACGAGGATCTGTTTCGGACCGGCTGGCCGGGCTTTGGTCTAGCGCTGCAAGCCTATTCCAAACGCGCCGTGCCATTGTGCGAATGGGTCACAGCCCTCGCCCGCAAGTATCACCGACGGATCATGGTCCGGCTGGTCAAGGGCGCCTATTGGGACAGCGAGGTCAAACTGAGCCAGGTTGGCGGGCACAACGACTATCCGGTGTTCACCCGCAAGCTCTCCACCGACGTGTCCTATCTCGCCTGCGCCGCGAAACTGCTGGCCGCGCCCGATGCGATCTATCCGGCATTTGCCACGCACAACGCCTACACCGTCGGTGCGATCAAGGCTTTGGCGGGAGCAACGGAATTCGAATTCCAGCGGCTCCACGGCATGGGTGAGGACGTTTACGAAGAACTCGCCAAGCTAGAGGCCGAAGCGGGTCAGCCGCGCACTCCGGTGCGGATTTACGCACCGGTCGGTGGGCACAAGGATCTGCTCGCCTACCTCGTCCGCCGCCTGCTGGAAAACGGCGCGAACTCCTCGTTCGTCAACCGCATGGCCGATGCCGAAGTACCCGTCGCCGAATTGGTCGGTGACCCGGTGGCGGAACTGGCCGCGCTTTCCCCGCGCCGCAACCCGGCGATCCCGCTGCCGCGCGATATCTTCGCAGGTCGGGTCAACAGTGCAGGGGTCGATCTGGCCGATCCGCTGGTGCGCGAACCGCTGTTAGAAAGCCTCACGGCATGGCGCGACGATCCTGAACTGTGGACCGCAGAGCCGACCGTGGTGTTCCCCGCCGGAAATCCCGTCGAAGTGGTCAGATGCCCACATGACAATTCGGAAGTGGTTGGCCAATGCCGTCCAGCAAGCGCAGCTGAAATCGGCGAGATGATCGAACGCGCGCAAGGATTCCAGACAGCTTGGGACGAATTGGGCGGCCCGAACCGCGCCGCGCGACTGGATGAAGTGGCTGACCTGTACGAATCTCACCGTGACCAGTTCCTCTCACTGTGTCAGCGCGAAGCTGGCAAATCGCTGGTCGATGCCGTGCTGGAGCTGCGCGAAGCAGTCGACTTTCTGCGCTATTACGCCACCGAAGCGCGCCGCCTGTTTACGCCCGAGGGTGAAGCCCTGCCCGGCCCGACCGGTGAGAGCAACCGGATGACGCTCCACGGGCGCGGGGTATTCGTGGCCATCAGTCCGTGGAATTTCCCGCTGGCGATCTTCACCGGGCTGATCGCCGGGCCGCTCGCGGCAGGCAATACGGTGATCGCCAAGCCAGCCGAACAAACCCCGCTAATCGCCGATCTGGCGATCCGGTTGTTCCACGAAGCCGGTATCTCCGACGGAGTGGTCCAGCTCGCCCCTGGTGACGGCAAGGTGGGCGCGCTTCTGACTGGCGATCCGCGCATCGCCGGGGTCAACTTCACCGGCTCAACTGAGACCGCCCGTGCGATCAACCGCTCGCTCGCCAATCGCGATGGCCCGCTGGCCACGCTGGTCGCCGAAACGGGCGGGCAGAACGCGATGATCGTCGATAGTTCTGCCCTGCCCGAGCAAGTCACCCGCGATGTGGTCGCCTCCGCGTTCCAAAGCGCCGGCCAGCGCTGTTCGGCGCTGCGGGTGCTGTATCTGCAGGACGATGTTTACGGCGGCATGCTCGAGATGATCCGCGGTGCTTTTGCAGCGCTGGTCATCGGCAATCCTGAAGACCTCGCCACCGATGTGGGCCCAGTGATTGATGCGGAGGCCAAGGCCAAGCTCGACACTCACATCGCGGCAATGCGCAAGTCCGGCCATACCGTCTGGCAGCGCGAGCTTCCTGCCGCCTGCGCGCAAGGCACCTTTGTGGCCCCGGCGATCATCGAAATCGGATCGATCAGAGAGCTAGAAAACGAAAACTTTGGCCCGGTGCTCCACGTCGCGCGGTTCAAGGCCGAGGAGCTGGGGCAAGTCATCGCCGATATCAACGCCTGCCAATTTGGGCTGACGCTGGGTCTGCACAGCCGGATCGATGCGACCCGGCGGCTGGTTGAAGCCAAGGCCCGGGTCGGCAACTTCTACGTCAACCGCAACCAGATCGGCGCCGTTGTCGGCAGCCAGCCGTTTGGCGGTGAAGGGCTATCTGGCACCGGCCCCAAGGCCGGCGGGCCACACTATCTCGCTCGGTTCGCGACCGAGCGGGTGACCTGCATCGACACCACTGCGGCGGGCGGCAATGCCAGCCTGATGGCGGGCGAGTAAACCGCAGTTGCCTTGACGGCTGCCGCAGCATAGCCTGCTCTCAAATAGGGCTGGGAGTGGCACGATGAAGAAATGGGTTTTGGGACTTGGCGCGGCGGTGCTGGCGCTCGGCACGGTCGTCGGCGCGCGGACCGCGATGTTCGAACCCGATGCGGTGGCGGATGGCTCCAAGATCAAGGTCGCGCCGGCCGCTCCGTTTGATACCCAGCTTGCCGCAGAGCACCTTGGCGCAGCAGTACGCTTCAAGACCGTCAGCAACCAGAACGCAGCCGATAATCAGGTAGCGGAATGGGACAAGCTACAGGCCTGGCTGGCCGCCACCTATCCCAAGAGCCATGCCGCGATGCAGAAGGAACTGCTTGGGCAGACCATGGTCTACACCTGGCCGGGCAGCGATCCCAGTGCCCAGCCGATCATCATGATGGCCCATCAGGATGTCGTTCCGGTCACCGCCGGCACCGAAAAGGATTGGAAGCATGATCCCTTCGCCGGGGTCATCGCCGATGGCGCTGTCTGGGGCCGCGGCACGATTGACGACAAGGGCTCGCTGGTGGCGCTGTTCGAAGCGATGGAGGCGCTGGCCCTGCAGGGCTTCAAGCCCAAACGGACGATCTATCTGGTTTCGGGACATGATGAAGAAGTCGGCGGAGACGGCGCAAAGGCAGCAGCTGAACTGCTGAAGTCACGCAATGTGAAAGCCCTGTTCACGCTTGATGAGGGCGGGCTGATCACCAGCGACACGCCGATTGTCAATGGCCCGGCGATGATGATCGGGGTGGCTGAAAAAGGCTATATGACCTTGCGGGTGACTGCCCCGGCGGTCGGCGGCCATTCTTCGATGCCGCCAGCCGAGATCGGCTCGGTCAACCTTGCCAAGGCCATTGTCGCGATCAATGACAACCAGTTCCCGATGGAACTGCGCGGTCCGGCCGCCTCGATGCTCGATGTGCTGGCGATGAAAGCTGGCGGAATGACCAAGGTCGCTGCCGCCAACAAATGGCTGCTGGGCGGCACGATCAAATCGCAGATGGCCAAGAGCCCCAGTTCCGCTGCCCTGCTCCACACCACCATTGCCCCGACAATGCTGGAAGGATCGCCCAAGGAAAACGTCCTGCCGCAAAGTGCCAATGCTTTGGTCAATTACCGGATCGCGCCGTGGGATAATTCGAAGCTGGTGCTGGAGCGCGCGAGGGCGGTGACCGCCAATCTGGGTGTGAAGGTGGACTACACCGAACGTGCCCCGCGTGAACCGACCCCGGTTTCCTCCGCCACCTCGCTTGGCTGGCAATTGATCGTGGCGTCGGCCGAAGCCGGACATCCCGGCGTGATCGCCTCGCCTTATCTGGTGGTTGGCGGAACCGACAGCCGCAGCATGACACCCATATCGGACGACGTGTACCGCTTTGCCGCGATCTCGCTCGCCACCAGCGAGACAAAGATGATCCACGGCACCAACGAACATATGACGGTCAAAAACCTGGAAAGCCTGATCGCCTTCTACACCCGACTGCTGGCAACAGCAGCGGGGTAAGTTTCGCCCTTGCCGAATTTAATCGCGCGATTAAGTTAGAGCTTGGGAGAATGAAATGACCGATGCCGAAATGCAGAAATTGCTCGATCGCGTCCTCGAAACGCGTGAGCTGTTCACCTTTGACGATTTCATCCGGCATTGGGCCACGAAAACGCCAGATCGGACGGCGATCGATTCCGACGATCTGCAACTGACCTATGCCGAACTGGAACAGGCGACCGCGCAGGTTGCGACCGCACTGGCTCAAATGGGCCTGAGCAAAGGTGACCGGATCGCCTGGTTCGGCAAGAATGCCGGCACCTATTTCACGCTGTTCTTCGGCGCGGCGCGGGCCGGTTATGTGATGGTCCCGGTCGGCTGGCGGCTGGCTGAGCCTGAAGCCGCCTTCATCCTCGACAATGCCGAAGCCAAGGTGCTGTTCCTGGGCGACGGATTTGAAGCCTGCGCGGCAACGCTGGGCCAGCGCCCCGGCCTAAAGGCCTGCCTGACCGCGCCTGAAGCCCGCAAGCTCATCGCCGATACACCGCGCGCGGACTTTGTCCCGTCGCAGCCGGACGATGCCGTGCTGCAGCTCTACACCAGCGGCACCACCGGCAACCCCAAGGGCGCCGTGCTGTCCAATCGCAACCTGTTCGGGCTGCGCAAGGCCGCCTTTGACAACCCCCAGCCCTATTCGCTGTGGGGTGAGGATGAGGCCGTGCTGGTCGCCATGCCGTGTGCCCATATCGGCGGGACCGGGCTGGGCATCATGGCGCTCAGCGCAGGCCTGCCCGGCGTGGTGCTGGCCGAATTCGATCCGGCCAAGGTGTTCGATGCGGTCGAGAACAAGGGCGTCACCCGGTTCTTCATCGTGCCCGCTGCGCTACACCTGCTGCTGATCCATCCGGACTGCGCCAAGACCGATTTCAGCCGACTCAAATACATTCTCTATGGCGCCGCGCCGATCCCGCTGGAACTGCTGCGCCAATGCATCGCGATGTTCGGCGCCGGGTTCATTCAGGCCTATGGGATGACCGAAACAACCGGCACGATCTGCATGTTGCCGCCCGAGGACCACAGCGCCGAAGGTAACACCCGGATGCGCTCAGCTGGAAAACCGCTACCGGGGGTGGAAGTCGAAGTGCGCGATGCCTCAGGCGCGGCCCTGCCCGTTGGAGAAATCGGCGAACTCTACACCCGCTCCTCCAGCAATATGCTCGGCTACTGGAAACTGCCTGAGGCCACCGCCAGCACGATGAGCAGCGACGGCTGGATCGCGACCGGCGATGTCGGCTATCTTGATGAAGACGGCTATGTCTATATCTATGACCGGGCCAAGGACATGATCATCAGCGGCGGCGAAAACGTCTATCCGGCCGAAGTCGAAAGCGGGATCTATGGCCATCCGCAAGTGCTGGAAGTCGCGGTGATCGGCGTGCCGGATGACAAATGGGGCGAGGCGGTGAAGGCTGTCTGCGTTCCGAAACCGGGCCAAACCATCGATACCGACAGCGTGATCGGCTGGGCCCGCGAACGGCTCGCAGGCTTTAAGGTCCCCAAGACGATCGACGTGATCGAGGCCCTGCCCCGCAACGCCAGCGGCAAGATCCTGCGCCGCGAACTGCGCGCTCCCTATTGGGAAGGGCGCGAGCGGCAGGTGAATTGAGCCAAAAGCCACCCTGCCCCCCCTTGATAGGGGAAGAATGGTCCAGCCGTCTTCTTTCCCCTTGATGGGGAAAGGATGCGCAGACTTGGCAACTTGTTGCCTAGTCGCAGCTGGATTGGGGTGATCGTGCCGCAATGAACTGGTCCAACCGAACGACGCAGCCATCGCCGTTCTGCAGCACTACGTTGTTCCAGAACCGGATAATCCGATAACCCTCGTTCCTGATGTCAGCTTCACGCTGTGCTTCAGTCGCTTGGTTATGCTGTCCGCCATCGAGCTCGATCACGATCTTTAGACGATGACTGGCGAAGTCAGCGATGTAGTGGCGGATTGGAACTTGGAAGCGAAAGCGCGCCTCGGGAAAGTGCTCCTTGAGCAACCGCTGCATCTTACGCTCCGCATCGGTGGCGTTTTTACGCAGCGTACGTGCGCGAACGATGGAAATCGGGGGTGGGTGCTTTTTCATCGGCGTTGAGCCTAGCCGAGAGATCACCCCCATCCAACCTGCGCTAGTTCGCTACGCTCTCAAGCTTCAGTATCCTTCCCCCATCAAGGGGGAAGAAAAGAGAATGGAATTAACCCGCCAGCGCCATCTGCGGTGCAAATGTCCGCGAACCGCGCACCCGTACACGGTGGCGAAAGGTCAGATTCACACGCCGTGATACCAGCAGATAGGGCAGCCACAGTGTCACGCTGATCAGCACCTTTTGCAGGTTGCCGGTCACAAACGGCTGCAGTGCCTGGGCAACTTCGATCGGCAGATCGGGGGTAGCCGCCATGGTGCTGGCGATACCCAGTTGCATGGTCAGATCGGTTGCCCATGTCAGCACCATCATCCGCGGGAAATAGGGGACGCTGCGCAGCGCCATGACGAAACATACCGAATAGAGGAAGCCCATCACCACCATGTCGAGCGTCATGACCTGAATGATCGTGCGGGCCCAAACCGGTGCCATCAGCGGGATCGCTGGGACCGCAACGAAGTATTCGCCCGAGCGAAGCACGATGGAAATCAGCAAGCCCGCAATCAGCGAGACTATCACCCCGCTTGGCCCATATTCCGTGGCCCGCGCGGCGTCAAAGGCCGGGACATTCTGCCAGCGGCCAAACCGGGCCAGCCGCAGTCCGGGTTGGGCCAGCAATCGTCCGGCAGGAAAGCAGGCGGTCGCCAGTCGGTAGCCAGCAATCGGCGCCAGCGCGATCAGCAAGTACGGCAGCGCCAACAGCGGCAGATCAGCCATCGCCACGGCCTCTGGATAGAGCGCCGCCAACGCCAACAGCTTCAGGCTGCCAAACGCCACACAAAGCCACATCCAGCAATGCAGCAGCAGTTCAATCTTGAGTTCGAGCAACACGGCCACGCGGCGGCTTTCCGTCGACAGCCGATTGAGGCCGCGGTGCAGCAAGCGAACGAGATCAGGCCGGGCCAGTTTTTCAAGCATTGGATCGCTCCGGGTCGGGAACATCCAGAATGACGAGAAAGGGTTAACAAAGGGTCGATCAGAAGCGATTCCGGCCAGGTTGATTCGCGCCAGCCTCCCCCAGATTGCTGTTGCCCTTATGCACTTTCGTAACGTGCATTAACCGATAATGTTTACAAAAACCGGGCCTAACCACATACCAAATATAGATAATATCTTTCTGTAAGATTCGAGTCAGTTTGATGTTGACCTGCCTGCCCGGTATGAGATGATTAGGGCGTTCCGCAGAGCGGCCTGTGGCAGCTGCGACCACTGCTGCCCCTCGCGTGCCCGGCAAGCTCTATCGCGAAGGCCGCAGTCAGATCAGCCTGACGACCCGGCCCGATCCAGCGATGACGGCGCCCGATCAGCGCGGCGCCGCGATGCCGCAGGTTGCGGTACGACCCACAGTGCTGAAATCCCAGGCTCCGACCACGACCGAAGACACCGGCACGCCAAAGCCAACTGATCCTGCTGTCAAGCCGGCGAGCGGCAAGCGCAAGGTAATCGAACTTACCCCAGTTTCTGCTCAGCCTGCGCAGCGTAATGCGGCATCATGACCCCTGCGGGCATGGCTTCTTTGCTGGCGTTGGGGTTGGCTGGCCTGGTCGCCAGCTGGCTTGACTGGCGCCATCGCCGCCTGCCCAACTGGCTATCGGCGATGCTGGCCGTGCTGGGGCTGGCGGCCGCGCTGCGTTATGGCGGTGTAGAACTGCTCGGCAGCAGCCTGATCCACGCCGCAATCGCCTTGTGCGTTGGAATCATCCTTCATGCCTTTGGCTGGATCGGCGGCGGAGACGGCAAATATTACGCCGCCGCGGCCTGCTGGTTTCCGCTGGGATTGGGAATTGCGCTGCTGTTCTGCGTTGCAGTTGCCGGGCTGGTTCTTTTCCTTGGCTGGTTTGGACTTCGCCGCCTACGGGGGATCGAAATGGAGCTGGTTCCAGATAATCCGGATGCGGCAAAGTTGCCTTATGGTCTGGCGATTGCTGCAGGATCGTTTGCTGCAGCGGCGCTGACATTGCCATGATCTGGGAACTGCCTCGACCTTGTGGTCGCACGTGGCGGGTGCAGCGTTTGGCGTTCGCCGCGCTGATCTCCTGTGCTGGGGCCGCGCCGATCTGGGCCAATTCGGCACCAAGCTGGCCCGACAATGCAGCCCAGTCGGTCACCGAACAGCAGCACCAGCCAACTGCCGGGTCGGTCACTTTTGGCCGCGCGCTCGATCTGGAAGGCACCCCGCTGCGGCTTGCCGTGCCAATGCGCCGGGCATCCAGCCAAGGCTCCCGCAGCGGCGGTACTTTGGCGCGTGGGTCTTTCTCACCGCGCTATCTGCCCTTGCGCGGGGCCGGGATCAGCAGCGGGTTCGGTTGGCGGCGTCACCCGATCAGTGGCGGCTTCAAATTCCATGCCGGGGTCGATCTGGCCGCGCCCACCGGAACCCCGATTGTTGCCACGGCAGCGGGCGTGGTCGCCAGTGCCGATTGGTATGGCGGATATGGCCTGTGCGTCACGGTCGATCACCAGAATGGCTATGTCACGCTCTATGGCCATATGTCGCAAATTGCGGTGTCTGCCGGACAACAGGTTCAACCCGGCCAATCGCTCGGCCGGGTCGGCTCGACCGGATCGTCAACCGGTCCGCACCTGCACTATGAGCTGCGCCGCGATGGCTATGCGGTGAACCCCGGCTTCTAGTTGAATTGATCGCCGATCCAGTGCACGAACCTAGCTTCGTGATAAATGGAGAGAGCGATGTCAGACCCCCTTCCCGGCGCGCAGGCGCATATCGAAGCCGCACTGAAGCTGGCTGCGACAATCGACGATCTGGCACCCGATACGCCGCTGCTGCCGATCGCCAAGGTCGGCGTGATCGGCGCGGGCACGATGGGCGGCGGGATCACCATGAACTTCCTCACCGCTGGCATTCCGGTGACCATCGTCGAACAGGAACAAGCTGCGCTCGATCGCGGCGTGGCGGTGATGGCCAAAAACTACGAAGCCAGCGTCAAGCGCGGCCGGATCGAAGCCGCCGATGCGGCGGCAGCAATGGCGCGGCTTACCCCCAGCCTCAGCTTTGACGATCTGGCGGACTGCGATCTGGTGATCGAGGCGGTTTACGAATCCATGGATGTGAAGAAGGACGTGTTCGGGCGGCTCGACAAGATCGTGAAGCCGGGCGCGATCCTCGCCAGCAACACCAGCTACCTCGATGTCAACGAAATCGCCGCCGCCACCACCCGCCCCGAAGCGGTGCTGGGGATGCATTTCTTCTCGCCCGCCAACATCATGAAACTGCTGGAGGTTGTGCGCGGGGCCAAGACCGGCGCGAGCCAGCTCGCCACCGTGATGGCGCTGGCCGGAAAGATCCGCAAGGTTCCGGTCGTCTCGGGCGTTTGCCACGGCTTCATCGGCAACCGGATGCTGTCCAAGCGGCAGGAGCAGGCCAACGCACTGCTGATGGAAGGCGCGGCCTATTACGATATCGATCAGGTACTGCTTGATTTCGGCTTCCCGATGGGCCCATTCCAGATGGGCGATCTGGCAGGTCTCGATATCGGCTGGCACCGCGATCCCAGCAAGGTCACCACGATCCGCGAAGCACTTTGCGCCGTGGGCCGCTGGGGCCAAAAGACCGGCAAAGGCTTCTACGACTACGCCGAAGACCGCAGGCGCAGCCCCTCGAATGAGGTCAAAGCGATCATCGCCGACTTCGCGAGCAAGAGCGGTGTCGCCCAGCGCGAAGTTAGCAAGCAAGAGATCTTCGAACGCCTGCTCTATCCGATGGTCAGCGAAGGTGCACTAATCCTCGAAGAAGGCGTGGCCCAACGCGCCAGCGACATCGATCTGGTCTGGCTCAACGGCTATGGCTGGCCGGTCTGGACCGGCGGCATCATGTTCTGGGCCGACCACGAGGGGCTGGGGAAGATTGTGGATGGGTTGAAGGCGCATGGCTTGCCGGTTGCGCCGTTGTTGGAGAAGTTGGCGGCGGAGGCTAAGACATTCGCTAATGGATGACCCGAGAGGTTCACTCGACCCTGAGGCTGCGCTCGTCCGGTTAAAGGAATGTCAAGTTCGGGCATGAGCGTCTCGAATGTTGGGGAAAGCTGCTATCGCACCTCAGCCAACTCAATTGCGTAATCGAAGGCCCAGTCCGTGCAGATAATCTCTTTGTCTGTTGCGCATCCGATATACTCGATGATCCCTCTTAAGCACGCCGATCCTCTGTTTTTCGACCGTTGGAGTATAAGCGGCGCGGTCTTCTCCGTAGACCGGATCGAGAGTCCTAGCGCCTCATCACGTGCAGAATGGATATTTGAAGTCCCATTCAATCGACCGCAAACGTAGACTTCTTGCCCTTCAAACCGTGATGGCTCCCGGAAAACCGTAGCTTGATCTTCGGTAGTGAGGGTTGCGCAACCGCTTCCTAAGGCCAAGGCCAGAAGTCCCAAGATCATTGCTCTGAAGCGCATCACCCGAAAGATACATAGCTTTGGCGAGTCCGCAATGTTGGTGTGTTCGGAACGGCATGATTGGCCGGAATGTTGGGGGAAGCGGACAGGCAGCAATTCGACAGTTTGTGCAGTTAGTGGCCAGTCATTAACCCGAACAATGTATCCGCAAGGCATCCATACGCTGAAATTGGCGAGCAAAGACGATGAGGCTCCTTTCAACGATATTGTTGTGGTTTATATCGGTGGCGCCGGCGCAAGCCTGTATTGATATACAGCCATTTAGAATTGAGGGTGTAAAGAACGCGGAGGCTGTCTTCATCGGCCAGCCCTTCGATTTTCAACGCATACCTCCTCTCGGATTTTTGAAGGTGCGTGTTCATAGCGTTTTGAAGGGACGACCCCCAAAAATTGTCCGGTTGGTATTGAGGTCGAACTTCGGCATTCCCGATCATTTGGACCTTCCGAGCGAGGTTATCATCGCTGCCAGCCGCGAGCGGGATGACAGCTATTACCGAAAAATTTTGGACAAAGGCGTCGATCGGTTTGAACGGTCCGCATTATTCCACCTTGATGGATCGGCCTGCTCTGCGGACTATATACTCGACCATACTCCGCAAAACATCGCAAACATTCGGATGATCATTCGCGGTGAACAGGTCACTCCTCATGACTATCGTCGAGCCATTAACCTCATGGCGGAGCGAGGCTACAAACGTCGCGCCGAGGCAGAAAGGGCGCGGAGAGAGAGTATCCGCATCGGTATCATCGTCTGCGGAGTTTTTGCTCTCGTTCTATCGGCTTTCCTGTTGCTGAGACGTAAGCGCTTCGGCCGCTTTTGAGGATCGAGAAAATCGCGTCAGATGACCGCTTTATTGTCGTGTCCGGACATTCCGCTTTGGCGCGACTGGCACGCAAAGCGGACACCAGGATTGGGGTCTCGCGGAGCCTAATCTTACCGCGCCCGTGGAATGCACTTCTCTCGCGGCAAACCGGCAAAGGTATCGCAGTTGAACAGCACGATCTCGGCACCCGCCGGATCGCGGGAATAGCTGAATTGCAGTCCGGCCCGAGCAGCGCCGGTCAAAGGCAGCGCCGCTGGGATCAGGCTGCGATCGCTCCACCCCATCACGCGGCAGGTGCCGCTAGCCGGGCACAACTTGCGGGCCATCGCCAAGGCGCTGTCTGCCCCTGCAGCGGGACTGACGGTAACGAAGTTGGCCATGCCTGATGGCAGCCGCATCACCACGTCCCCGCCGGTTACCGCCGGCGTATCCGTGGGCAGAGCGGGCATGAGAACTGGGGCGCCGTAGTTGGTAGCGGGCAGGCCTTCGAGCGGCGTCAATGGGCCGGGGTTGATCGCTACAGGCCGCGCCATCAGCGCAGCAAGCGATGGCTCACCGCCGCCATAGCTTTTGCGCCAAGCCTTGGTCGAACCCCAGAAACCCGGCCAACGGAGGAATAGATGCGTTTCGATCTGCGCGATCTTGTGCAGCTTGGGGCTCCACCAGGGAAACACCCAATCGGTGTGATAGTGGGTCGCGTTGCCGACGGGCGCAAAGACATAGCCTTTCAGTGCCTGATCGGCCCGGGCCCGGGCGGCTGCCCAGCTGGCGGGATCGTACTGGCGTGCGAGCGAACCATCGCAGGTGAAGCTGAATTGGCAGCCGGTCACGCGCTCCGATCCTTCAAACACTACCCCGCAGACCGTGCTGGCAAAGGCCGGGTGGCGGGCGCGGTTGAGTACGACCTGGATAACGGCGCGTTGGCCCGGGTCGCTCGATCCCGCTTCAGCCATGGCCGCCAGGGCCAGACAATCGCGTGCATTGGTGAGATCGGCCGGACTGCCGCTGAAACGATAGGGCGGCGCGGGTTCGAGCTTTCCGCCAACGAAAGGAACAGCAAGGTTCTGTGATCGGGCGTCACCCATCGCATCGATCGGTGCGGCGTATTCGAGCGGCGGCAGGGCATTGGGACTGCCCGGCAAGGCAGCAAGCTGCGCCAGCATCAGGGGATCGTCAATCGGGGCGGCGGCTTCGGTTGCGGCCGTTGGATCGAACCGCAAGCTGGCCCAGGCGAGCAGCACCAGTGGCAGCAATGCCAGTAGTGCGATCGTCATCCTTCGGTTCAGCGGATCGTTCATGGCACGCCTTGTAACCACCTCGCCTCAAACACAAAACCCCGCCGGAGCGGGGTTCTGATGTGTGGTGGTTGCGGGGGTAGGATTTGAACCTACGACCTTCAGGTTATGAGCCTGACGAGCTACCGGGCTGCTCCACCCCGCGTCACCAATGTACCCGATCGGGCACTGCTGCCCAGATAGGGAGATTTCCTCCAGACGCAAGGTCCAGAGACGCAAAAAGGGCCTTCAAGGGCCCTTTGAGCGCAGGGCCAAAGGCCCTGACATGTGAATGGGTTTGTTCCTGTACCCGCCGGCTTTAATGCCTGGCGACGTCCTACTCTTCCAACGCTTGAGCGGTAGTACCATCGGCGCTGTCAGGTTTCACGGCCGAGTTCGAGATGGGATCGGGTGGGGCACTGACGCTATGGCCACCAAGCAATAAAGCAGGCGGATACGGGTTTTAATCGATGCACTGTAGTGCGTTTATTAGGGCGTAATCTGACTGAGAACCGTCCACTATCGCAGACAGCAAAGCTGTCATTGATGGCGGGATTCTCAAGCATGATCAGAGTTATTAGGACCGGTTAGCTCCACACATTACTGCGCTTCCACACCCGGCCTATCAACGTGATGGTCTATCACGACTCGAAGATACCTAATCTTGAGGGAGGCTTCCCGCTTAGATGCTTTCAGCGGTTATCCCGTCCATGCATAGCTACCCTGCTGCGCTCCTGGCGGAACGACAGGTACACCAGAGGCATGTTCACCCCGGTCCTCTCGTACTAGGGGCAACTCCTCTCAAGTATCGACGCCCACGGCAGATAGGGACCAAACTGTCTCGCGACGTTCTGAACCCAGCTCACGTACCACTTTAATTGGCGAACAGCCAAACCCTTGGGACCTGCTCCAGCCCCAGGATGTGATG
>Ga0075163_10005445_pt1 | contig 16983 bp, 23 predicted proteins | sample JI1023141ADNA_FD_71478 | JGI IMG/M metagenome (GOLD analysis project Ga0075163, IMG submission 71478) | Wastewater effluent complex algal communities from Wisconsin, to seasonally profile nutrient transformation and Carbon sequestration -... | ecosystem: Engineered > WWTP > Effluent > Algae...
GGCGTATTACTACCGTGTTAAGGGATTTAAAATCTACCCCACTTTGCGAGACTTTATCACAAATTTATTCACTGATTCCGAACCCGGAAAGCCACAAACTTGCATCACCCTTTCCTCGATCCACAAGAGCAAAGGGCTGGAGTGGGACACGGTTTACTTCTTCGGGCGGAATCTCTGGAACCCCTGGCCGTATGCCACTAAACCCTGGCAACTCCAACAAGAAGATAATCTCACCTACGTGGCGATCACTCGCGCACGGCATGAGCTGGTGATGGTGGATGTTGAAGAAAGAAAGTGACCCGACGGCCGGGGTTATAGAAAATATAGAAAAAATAAACAAAATAAATTTGACATACCCCGCCGCCACCGTATATTACCTTCCCGCGCTAAACATCTTAAGCGGTTCAAAACACAAACAAACGCATAACATGCCTACCACATACGCCAACAAATCCCTCGGAGTCACTCACGTTCTCACCGTGCCGACCCTGCAGGAAATGCTCGACACCCTCCCGCACTCTGATCTTCAGTCCGCCATTCACACCTACTCCTGCCACCAGGGCTGGAACGTGAAGCTCCGCCGCGCGCTGAAGGCTCACTACATCGCGGCAGGCCACGAGCTGAAACAGAAATCCCGCGGCGGAGAGCTCCTCTTCACCGGCAAGGACAACAAAACCCCGGTCATGGAAGGTGAGGGCGAGTTCTTCGCCCGCCTCATCAAAGAAGGCATCATCACCGAGGCCCAGCACAAGGTCGACATTGCTTCCATCGGTGCCAAGCTGCCCTGGGAGCTCAAGGTCGCTGGCGAAGACACCGAGCCCGACGACGTGTTCTTCGACTCCGCCCGCCAAATCCTGGCCATGGCGGAGAACGGCACCGTCTCCAAGGTCACCGGCAATCCGGTCTGCGAAGAAGACTTCGTCGCCAACTGGTCCGCCAAGAACCCCGGCCACAACTTCACCGACCTCGGCGGCTGGACGGAACTCGGCATCGCCCGCGCGCTGGAAATCAACGAAGCCCGCGTCAAGGCCGCGGCTGCTTCGGAGATGGTCTAATTTGGTGCTAATCCACCGAACGTCCACGGCAAGTCGTTAACGTGTCGAGTCTGCAACACTTGAGTGCAGTTTGTGGGTAAACTAAAGCACCCTCCAGAGACTGAGCAACCTGCTGACAATGTGGTGGCTCAAACGTGAAAGGTCGTATCCTGGGCCAATACACCGACTGATCCTCGGAGACGAAGGTTCGAATCCTTCCCTTTCACCCTTTCCCAAAAGTCTGCCAGCAGCGAGGGCCTTCAGTAAGAACTCTGCTTAAAGAGTGAGGCCATTAATCTCACCGGGAGCGACCTGGCCTGGCAGACTTTTGGGAAACCCGCTTAGTCAACCTTCAAACAACGGAACGCTGTAATTCTTCCAAAGCCCAGGCACTTCCTTGCCTAACCGACTCTGCCGCCCCAAACCTCCGCCCTCCGGGGCGGTTGACCTTTCCCCTTAAATCCAAATAAATATGACAAACATTGAAACACTTGCAAATATCCTTTACACAGCTTATTGCAAAAAAGTAGGCGGTAAAGCTTTCAATGGCGATCCTCTTCCTTCCTGGGAAGAGTTTACTGCCGATGAAAAGAAACAACTTCAGGCCAATGCTTGGCGCGAGGTTGCGCAGACAGCAGTGAATGTTTGGCCTTAAACCTCGGTAAACCCCTCTTACCAATGCCCGCCCCCATCCGCTCTCCTTCTTGGGACCCTCCAAAAACCCCGCTCACGGATAAGAAAATCCGGGAATATATTCTCGCGGGGAAGTATGGAGAAGAAAAGAAGAAAGCTCTTGAAGCGGTGCTCGCCGCAAAGCGGGTAAAAACCAAACGAAAGAAGAAAGAACCTAAGAAGCTGGATTACTCTGACCTGGTATGAACCGCGACCTGCAACTCTTCCGCTCCTACGAGACCGCAATCCAGCAAATCACCGACCGCTATCCAGAACCTTCCGAATTCACCCTCTCCCCTGAATCCCCCACCTGCAACTATGTTCGCCAGCAAATCAAGAAAGCCATCGAACTCTACGTTGATCACCCCATGTGGGAATCAACCGTTTCCCGGAACAAAGCGGAACTCGTTCTTCGAGCGTTTGTCTTCTCCGTTGAATCCTCCACCAAGCTCTACATCGGCCCGCGGAAGACCCGCAAAACCCGCGAGGCGGAACTCTTCACCCGAGGCCAGGACGCTGATCCCTCCATCCCGCCGATTGACTGCACCGATCTTGAAACCTTCCGCGCTCTTTGCCATCTCAAAGCCCTTTCCCTCCTCCCCATCAGCATCATCGGTTTCAACATCTCCGCTGAAAAGCAGCTCTTCGCGGAGGAATCCTACCCAAATGTGGAACTCATTCCGCAGCAGACCGCGGGTCACTTCCTAATCTTATGAGCCTCCTCCTAAACCCATACAAGCAATCCCTACTCCAGGGCGACCTAAAACACCTCACCTACGATGTCTCTGTCGAGGACTACCAAGAAGTCTTCATGCGGCATCCGCGGATCAAAGGTCTCCACGACGCCATTGGCGCTATCCTTTTCAAACGCTTAACCCTCGCACTTCATGAATCCAGAATCCCACTCCCCTCCACAGCCGACGACCTTTCTTCAATCCAGCAACAACTCACAACACTTGTTCGCAACGCTCCCCTTCCACCAATTGATGGATAAGGACTACACCAAAATGACCCCCGACGAGCAACTCACCTTTGCTTCCCACCTCCGTCGTCAGCGCGTTGACCCCGCGACCAAAAAGAAAGAACGCTCCAACGCGGAGAAAGTTATCACCGGGAAGAAGAAGTCAGCAAGCTCAATCTCCAGTGATCTCATCTAACCCTTCCTCTTATGATCCACATCGCCCCGCTTTCCCTCCGTTCCGCCCTTCAACCTCACACTTCCTCCCCTGACGCAAAAACCCGCAAGCTCTTCACCTTCACCTCCCCTACAACCCTTTCCCTCCGCATTGACTGGTCTTCCCTCGAAGGCTTCCTCCACTGCAACCGCCTCGCCCGCTACAAACTCATTGACTCCCGCATCTCCGCTCCAGGCCCCGCTCTTACCTTCGGCGCGGCAATGCACTCCGCCTTAGAAATCTGGTACAAATTCTACCCCGGCCACTACCCCGCTTCCGATGTCATCACCTCAACTCTTCAGCTCTGCCGCGAAGCCATCGACCGCACCTTCGCAGAGCACCCCGGCTCAACCCTTACCGACTGGCGGACCTCCGAATACTGCTTCGAATGCTTCCTCAAATACATCACCGACCCCAGCATCCGAGGCGAAACGATTAAGCCAGCTGTTCACGAAGACAAGCAGCTCGTCGAGTTCTCCTTCTCCATTCCGATTGGAGAAACACTAATCCATCCCTCGGTATTCGAGCTTTACGGATACGGCGCGCTTTCTACTGATGCCGCCGCGGAAGAAGCAGCCGTTGCTAACGGTCATGCGCTCAAATGTGAGCTCGACTGGACAGGTATCATTGACATGGTCGCAGATATCAACGGCGAGCACTGGCTGGTTGATCACAAAACCACGTCAATCCTTTCCAGCGATTTCTTCGACACCTTTGACATTGCAATGCAGCCCGTCGGATATGTCAACGCCGCGCGGGAGCTTCTCCCCGCCTTGAACATCCGCGGGTTCCTGGTCAACGTCCTCGCCTGCCGCAAGCCAACCAAGACCGGCACCGGCTTTGAACCGCTGCGCCGCAAATATGAGTATTCCGATTGGCACTTCGCCGAGTGGAAAGCGGATGCGCTTGGCCTCATCGAAGAGTTCCTCTCCAACCTGCACTCCAACTTCTTCCCCAAGAAAACCTCTTGGTGCTCCGGCAAATACGGGAAGTGCAGATACTTTAACGTTTGTTCCCTTCACCCTGACCACCGCGCGGGGATTCTGTCAAGCGGTGAGTTTGTTGATAACACCTGGAAACCTGTTGAATAAATTATGCCACCAAATCCCTTTGCTTTTCCTGGGCCTGATCAAACAACAGTTTGTGAAAGCATTCATGAAGGTATGACACTCCGTGATTACTTCGCAGCCAAAGCAATGCAAGCTGCCATGGGACACAGTGCATCCCGTGCTGCTTTTCTAGACATGGCTAAAGATGACGGAGTAGATAAAGCTGCGCGAGCTGTGGCTGATCACTCTTATCGTATTGCAGATGCAATGTTAGCAGCCCGTCACAAATGATCCCACTCATCTTCCTTTTCCTCCTCCTTCCCATCTGGTCCCTCCTCTCCGTCTCAGCCGTTGCTACTAAACACTTCCCCTCAATCCTTTACATCAACATCTGCCTTCTCATCGGAGCGTTGATTGAGGGTTACAAGTTCTTCTTTCCAAGATGATCCCCGTCTCCCAATCCTTCGGCCACACTTCCGTCCCTCTTCCCCAGGGTCAAGTCAAGCACGAAACCACTCTCCTCCTCCACTGCTCTTCCGTCACCCCTTCCGCTGAACACGACTTCTCCCTTCAAGAGCGGGAAATCCTTCGCCAGCTTTACTCCCCCCTCCTTCAACGCCTTACCGTCGCACTATCCACGTTCGGCGGAGACCCCGCAAAGTCCCTCGACATGTTAAAGAATATTAAAATCGAACTCGCCACCGCGCTACAGCAATGACTATTTAACCGGGTAATATCGTTAAGCTAAACACCAACAGCCTGCTAATGACCGTCGAAAGAATATCAGCAGGAACAACTTCTACTTTTGTCCATTGTGTTTGGATGATCGATGGGCGTATCTGCCGAGATTCTTTCCCTTCCGAAGCTCTTCAACTCATTCCTTCTAACTCATGAAATCCTCCACCGACCTCGTCCTCTCCCTCCCCAAATCCTTCCTCCTCATCGGAGCACCTGGCACAGGCAAAACCACTTTTGCTCTCCAGCTCCCCAAACCTTACCTCATCGACTGCGACAGCAATCTTGACGGTCCCGTCCGCTACCTCAGCTCCACCGCCAAACTCCCCTCCTTCCACTACGACTCCCCGCTCACTGACAAACTCGGCAAACCCACCGAGCGCGGGCAGCGCTTCGACCGTGTCCTTGAACTCGTCCACGAAGCAATCAACGCCCCAGACGTCGACACTATCATTATCGACTCCCTAACTTCCCTCGCGGATTTCGCCCTTGACAAAGTCCGCGTTTTCCAGGGCCGCAAGTTTGGCAACAACTCCACCAAAGCTGACGACCCTCTTCAAATTCAGGACTGGGGTGTCTTCCAATCCATCATCAAACAGCTTGTCTTCTACGTCAAGTCCACCAACAAACGCCTCGTCATCTGCGCCCACATGACCGTTGACAAAGACGAGCTTTCCGGCATACTCCAGAACTTCCTCAACCTCCCCGGTTCTCTCAAACACACCCTCTCCGGCTGGTTCGAGGAAGCCTGGAACCTTTACATCGAAGTCCAAGGCGCAGGCGCAACCGTCAAAAACCTCCGCAAAATCCGCACCGTCGCTGACGCACGCAACGCGCCCCTGGGGCTCAAATCTTCCATCGGCCTCCCCTCCGCCTTCGATGCTGACGCGGAGCTTGTTCTTAAAGCCATCACCAAATAACCTTATGACACTCTCACCTTGGATCATCTACCTTTGGGGAATCAGCGATTCGATTGACGCCACGCTTGGCGCTTTCTCTATAGTTCTGTGGATTCTCGCCATCATATCCGTCACCGTATTTGTCGGCACCCACTGTGATTCTGACATGGCAGACGGCAAGCCACTTATGAACAAACTTATGCCGTGCATGATTGCACTAGCAATTCTTGCTACCCTTGCCAGTGTTGCAATGCCCGACAAAAGAACCATTGCCATCATGGTAGTTGCTCCAGCCATCATCAACAGTGAGCCCATCCAGAAAGATCTGCCAGAAATTTACCAGTTGGCCAAGGAAGCCCTCAAGCAAACCCTTCAAAACAAATGACCCGCACCTTCCTCGTCACCGCTGACCTTTCCCCCGCCGACGACCCCATTGTCGTAGCCCAGGACCTCCTCGATGACCTCCTCGACTCCGGCTACTCCATCTCCGCTGTCCGACCTTGGGCATCCCCTGAGTCGGTAAGCGGGGTTTACCCACCCGCAATGCAGGAAACTCCCAGCCCGATGATGCAGTTATGAATGTGACACTTGCGCAAGCTATTGTAACAATGGAAGCAAAGCTGCTGACGGTTAAAGATAAGCTCACTCCTTTAGCGGAGACTGATGCTGATGCCTGTGAAGCCTGTGATGCAATCACGGATTACTTTAACTCAACCCGTTTTCCCGTCCCGCCTCCTTCCAACGTGACCGAGTGGGACTCCCGCCGTAACGCGGAAACAATTCCGCCTCAACCTTGAGGCCGAAACCAAACAAACAAACACAAAACAAACAAAACATATGATCCCTCCTCTTAACCTCAAGCTCAACGAAGTCGACACGTCCTCTCCTCTGCTGATGGAAGGCGACTACACGCTGGAAATCACCGCTGCTGAAGGCGTCGAGAGCAAGAACGCTCCCGGCAACTACAACCTAAAGGTGGACTTCCAGACCGTGCAGGAAGAAAAGACCAGCAAGGGCGAGCCCGTCAAGGCCGGCTTCAAGCTGACTCGTTACTTCCCCATCCCGCCTTACAAGGACGGGAAGAACGACGAGATGTTCAAGGTCGGTCTGGCCAAGCTGCAGCTCGCGGTTTGCGGTCAGAAAGTGACGCCGGAAAACACCGCCGCGCTGCCGGACTTTGACAATGACTTCGTCTCGGCGATGCCAGGTAAGCTGGTCCGCGCCAAGGTGAAAACCTCGGCTAAGAAAGAAGGCGAAGAGAATTCCGAGTTCGGTCCGCGGAGTGAAATCGCCGGGGTGTTCGCTAACATCTAAACCCTAACCCGCGCTGGCAGACCGCGTTGTTGTCTGCCTTTTTTCTTTGTGACTAAACCACACACTATCTCCTATATGAGTTCCTTCCAAATCCTAAACGAGACAGACGTCAAACTCTTCGAAGTTGATACCATCACCGCTGAGCGATTTGAAATCGCCGACGGAAATCTGTTCTTCTTCCGCAACAGCATTCACCCTTGCGCAGCCTACCGCGCGGGAACATGGACCCGTGTTGTCAGTGAATGCACCGCAGAAGAAACTCAACCAACCACTCAAGATGGACCTGCAGGAAGTGACAAATCGGATTCTTGATGTTCTCGGCGGAGAAGAGTTCCTCTTCGTTGTGGAAGCTGATGAAAAGCTCCCCAAGCTAGAACTCTCCCCTGAAGATCAAACCCTCTTCTTCTCTTCGCTCTGCGAAGAGTTTGAAGCTGACCTCAACCGCAAAGTCTTTGACGCCCTGATGCGCTCCCGCGATATGGACATTACTGACCTTGCCTCACAGATTCTCGACGAAACCTAAAATCAAATTATGAGAAACATCGCTATTGCTCCCTGTCTTAACGGCTTCATTGTCACAGTCGGCTGTCAAACTCTGGCTTACACCAGCATTGATGAGCTTGTCGTTGATTTGAAACATTACCTCATGGACCCCGTAGAAACTGAGAAGCGGATCATCGAAACCAAAGGCATCAACCGTAAGCATGTCCTCAAAGAGGATGCCATAATTAGAAACCAAGAACCTACTACAGGCTGCATTGGAGAAAGTCCTTGCGAAGCGCGTCCGCGTCGTCAACTCTATTAACCTAAACCGCCCCGCGGGAGGCTTTGTTTCCCGCACCATTTTCCCATGCTCAAGCGCCTCCCCTGTTCCTACATTAACATCGCGGACATTCACATCGGCTCCCGCCTTCGCAAAGACACACCCGATGTCCGTGCCAAGATCGAGTCAATCGCCCGCTCTATCCAGCAATTCGGTCCGCTGGTCCCTATCAACCTTGACTCCACCAATCAACTCGTTGAAGGCTGGTGCCGCATTCAGGCTTTCAAGCTTCTCAACGAATCCGAAATACCCTTCCTCAACATTGGTGACGTCACCGCGGAGCAACGTCTAATCCTTGAAATCGAGGCCAACGCGGAACGTTCCGATCTCACCTGGCAGGAAAAGTGCATCGGCATTGCCCAGGTTCACAATCTCAAAAGCGGCCTTCACCGAGATTGGGAACTCCGCGCCACCGGCTCCCTCGTGCGGATGTCCCACGCCTACGTCAAGGACGCCGTCTACATCGCAGATTACCTGCTGCGCGGTGACGAGGAAATCTCCAACGCGGAAACCCTCTCTAAGGCCATGGACATTTGCCTCCGTCGCAAGGAAGAAGCTGTCATCGCGCACAACGCGGCCATCGCGGGCACCGCTCATGCCATGTCCCTTGCCCCGGTCAAACCCCAGGGCGGTATCCTCACCCTCACCCTTGGCCCGCCCGGCAGTCCTCCGCCTTCCACCACCGCACTTCCTTCCCCTGTCACCACGCGGGATGTCAAAACCATCTCCCTCACCCAGCAACTCCACAACGTTGACTGTCTCGAATTCATGCGCTCCATGCCAGAATCCTGTGTTGACGGCATTTGCACAGACATTCCTTACGGCATTGACATGAAGAACCTTGAAGGAATGCACGGCATTGAAGACATGCTTTCCACCCACGAAGTGGATCAAAACGTCTCCATGATGCAGCCCTTCCTTGAAGGTTCCTTCCGCGTTCTGAAACCCAACACCTACCTCTGTTTCTTCTACGCCCAGCAGCACCAGGAAAAGCTCGCAACCTGGGGCCGCGAAGCGGGATTCTCCGTCCTGGACTGGAACCTCCTCTGGCTCAAGCCGCACTCCTGCCACAACAACGCGCCGCAGTGCAACCCCACCAAGTCCTACGAACCCGTCATGATAATGAAGAAAGGTTCTCCCCTTCTCCGCGCGCCGATGACAAAGTGCCACATGGAAGTGGACGGCATTCCCGAAAAGAAAAACCAATCCAATCCCTTCGCGAAGCCCCTCCAGTTCCTTCTCGAAATGATCCTCAAACCCATGGCCATCCCCGGCAGCACATGGTTTGACCCCTTCGCGGGAGAAGGTTCCATTGCCCGCGCCATGATCCTTCACGGCGTCAAACCCCTCTGCTGCGAAATCTCCACCGAACGCTTTCCCCGCCTCGTTGAACGCGTTAAAGGAGTTTACAAAAACGCCCTCGGCCCTAACACACAGTTCACATGACCCGCGTCCCCAATGAATTCCCCACGGTAAACGCCTCTTACCGACTAGCAATTATCGGTGATGCCCCAGGCACGCATGAGGTTGCAACTGGCCGGCCCTTCATGGGCGGTGCCGGGCAGCTTTTGAACGGAGCATTGCAAAGCGCAAAGGTTATGCGCAGCGCGGTGTTCACAGGAAATGTGTGTCAAGTCCAGCCGCCCGGTGGGGATATTGAAGAACTGGATAAAGCGGGGTTGGAGATTCAGGAAGGGCTCCGCATCCTTGCGAGTGACTTGAACAAGTTCCAGCCGCATTGCTGTTTGCTGCTTGGCGGAACTCCTCTTTGGGCGGCAGGAATAACACACAAGGTTACTTCATTCCGCGGGACAATTTTCGCTCCAAAAAACCAAGCGGTGTTCAAGAACTTTAAATGCGTCAGCACATTTCACCCTGCGGCAGTTCAGCGAGTGTGGGACTGGGCGCCTTTGCTGAACTTCGACGTACACCGCGCGGTGGAAGAGGCGCACTTTTCAGAGCTGAAACTTCCTGAACGCCGGCTCCGTGCAAACTGCACCGCGGCGGAGTGCATCCGCTTCCTCGAAGCAATCCCTGATGGCACCCTTGTCTCTGTGGATATTGAGGGCGGGATACCGAATCCAGAAGAGAGCGTCGCGGCTTACCGGCATCTTGACGGAGTAACCTGCGTGGCGGTTTCGACCTCCCCAGATTCTGCCTTCATCATCCCGATTAACGACTTCGACGACCAGACCAAAGCAGTCGTGATGAGTGCGTTCGCCAGGGTGATGTCGAATCCACGGATTCCCAAAGTCCTGCAAAACTCCCTTTACGACTTTGTCGTTCTTGCCTGGCACTGGAAAATCCACGTCGCCAACATCGCGCATGACACAATGTTGTCAGGCTGGGAACACTTTCCAGAACTTCCCAAATCCCTCGGAGTTCAAGCCTCCATTTGGACCAAAGAACCTTACTACAAGTTCGAGCGGAAGATCGAAGACAAGCAAACTCACTACGAGTATTGTTGCAAAGACGCCGCGGTGACGCTGGAAATCCACCAGGCCCACATGGCCGCACTGTCACCCACCGCTCGACAGCATTACGAATTTAACATGCAGTTGATTCCGTCGTTGCAGTTCATGTCCTTGCGCGGAATGCGTTACGACCGCGCGGCGAGCGATGACGCCAAAGGTCAAGTGCAGGCTTCGATGGAAGAACTCCAAGCGGCGTGCAACCTTCAAGCGGGGAAGGACATCAACCTCAACTCGCCAAAGCAGCTTGTTGAACTCCTCTACCGTCACTTCCGCCTGCCACCAAAATATTCCATGAAGGACGGACGGAAGACCAACTCCCTCACCACTGACGCGGATGCCCTCCTACACCTATACATTGAAACCCAGCACCCTTTCCTTTCCACTCTCCTCGCTTGGAAGAAGCAAGAAGGCCGAAGGAAGCAACTTTGCTACACTTCCGATCACGACGAGCGGATGCGCTGTTCCTACAACCTCGTCGGCGCGGAAACTGGACGGCTTTCCTGTTCCGGCTCCAACACCGGCTCGGGCACAAATCTTCAAACCATCATGAAGATCAACCGGCAGTTCTTCCTTGCGGACCCTGGTTATCACTTCTTCCAGTGTGACCTTGAAGGAGCTGACGGCTGGACAGTTGCAGCGCACTGCGCATCCCTCGGCGACCCAACCATGATGGAGGATTACCTCTTCGGCATGAAACCTGCTAAGATCATCGCACTGATGCACCTTTGCGGAGAACAAGTCAACCGCCTCTCCCGCCCAGAGCTCAAAGCGCTGATGAAGTCCACCGACATTCCAGACTCAATCTATGCTATTTGCAAAGTCATCCAGCACGGATCGAACTACGGGATGGGCATTAACATGATGTCAAATAACGTCCTCACGCGGAGCTTCAAAGAATCACATGAACTCAACCTTCTCTACCTCTCTCCCAAAGATTGCAAGCCTTTCCAGAATCTTTACTTCAAACGTTACCCTGGAGTTCAGTACTGGCATCGAGACATCGAACAGAAGCTTAAAGCAACCTCTACCCTGCCATGCGCAAGCGGCCACACCCGGACATTCTTCGGTCGCCCAGGAGATAAAGAAACTCTCAAGCAAGCATTAGCTCATGAACCACAAGCCAACACGACTTATGTCACAAATCTCGCCATGCACAGACTTTGGCATGATCCGGATAACCGCTATTCGGACGGGTCGCTCATCATACAACCCCTCCACTCAGTCCATGACGCCCTGTGTGGACAGTTTCCTATTGTCAATACGGAATGGGCGGTTGAAAAGATTCGGTCCTATTTCAACAACCCCATCCGAATCGGCAACACAACCCTAACCATCCCCTACGAGGGCGGCTACGGTCCCTCCTGGTATCACACGTCAGAGAAAACCCGCCTCGGCGCAATCTAACTATGAACCCTCCCACATACTACGTTGAAAAACTTCCTGGCACAATCGCCCACATCACAACCTTTCCGCCTTACACTTACCCTCACACTATCGGAGTCAGCGTTGACGTGAACACCTTATCCCGAGCTGTAGGCGATTACAACAACGCCAACCATGAATACTTAAAAGGCTATAGCGAAGACCTAGCTAAGCCATTTCTACATTACCTCTTCCGTGCTTCCGCATGACCCTCACCCCCGAACAAGCCGCCAAGCTCCGCGCTCAAATCCTTCATCTCCTCCACAACGGCGAACCCACCGTTGACCTCGACGAGCGCTTCATCCGTCCCATCTTTGGCGCGGAACTCCCGCCTACAAAATCCCATGTCCCCGCTTTCCGCGCTTGGTGCGAAGCGTGGGATCTCAAGTTTGAAACCTACGTTCTAACACACGGGAAGCACAAACTCCCTCCCGTGTGGATGTCTATTTCGCTCAAATGAATCCACTAGACCCACTCATTAGCTTTCTCGAAGAACATTTAAAACAACTCAAGCAATGCAAGGTTAAACCTAAACATCGCAGACAATGGGGCAGAATGGTTAAAACTAAACATAGAGATATAGAAAAACTTAAGCTCCTATGAAACCCATGCTCGCACACCGCTTTGCGGACTACTCCTCCCGCATCACCTACCCCGTTTTCATCCAGCCAAAGCTCAACGGGGTCCGCATGATCTATCAAATGGGGTTTTGTCAATCTCGGGATGAAATCCTTTACCGCCATTCAGTAGTCAAACACCTTATCAATGAACTCGAAACCCTTGTCGCCCCAGAAATCATCCTCGACGGAGAACTCTACGTCCACGGCTGGTCTCTACAACAAATCAATAGCGCGGCTGGAGTCAACCGCAAAGCCCCATCCCCTCGCACTGCCTCCATTCAGTATCACGTCTTCGATGTCATTGACTCATCACAGCAGCACCTCCCCTTCTCCGCTCGTGCCTCCCTCCTCCACTCCCTCGAAGAACGCATCCAAGCCCGCGGCTGCACCTCAATCCGCACCGTCCCCACCCAACTCTGCACCCAGCCTGAAGCCGAACTCCTCTACCCGCTTTATCGTTCCGAAGGCTACGAGGGAATCATGTATCGCTCCGTAAACGCACCTTACGGATTCTTGGAAAACTGTGGGAATAAGGAAAACCGGTGGAGTTGTTTGTTGAAAAGGAAAGAGTGGATGGATGAGTGGTGTGAGGTGCAGGGATTTTGTTTAACCACCGGAGAAAAAGGTGAACCCGGATTTCAAATGACTTGCAAACTCGGTTCCGCTGTATTCACTGTGGGGAGCGGCTTGTCACATATGGAGATGGAAGAGTATTTCAGAACCGGCCCGCCAAGCAGGGTAAAGGTAAAATATGAAATGCTTTCGGACAAAGGTGTTCCGCTTAAGCCAACAATTATTGAAACTGAAGAATGAACTTTATTCAAGACTATCGAATTTATTCTTCCGGTGATGAGTGCAACCCGGAGTTTCACCTCTGGAGCGGCTTTGTTGCGCTCTCCGCCTGTTGCGGTCCACGTCTTTGGCTGGACATGCACAAGTTCAACGTGAACCCAAATCTTTACGTGGTTCTCGTGGGCCGTCCGGGCATTAAAAAAACCACGGCGATGAACGCCGCGGCTAAGATTTGCAGAAAAATCGGTGACATTCCCATTGTCCCACCAAGCTCCACCCGGCAGGCCATGGCGGATTGGCTGGCAAATGAGAAAGGGCCGTGTATGAAAAAGTTCACGCTGCCCGGAAACCGCCCAGCGCAATACACGCGGGCGAGCATTTTCGCCTCGGAGCTGGTGAACTTGGTGGAAACCGGCGGAGACGCCCGAGGCTTCATCTCAATGCTGACGGAAATCTACGACCCCCAGCCAAACTTCGATGGACATACAATCGGCCGCGGAGTAAAGTCAATCCCGTATCCATATATCACAATGCTGGGTTGTATGACACCGGAGATCACGGGGAACTTGATCCGCGAAAACGCACTGTCAGGAGGTTTCTCCCGACGGTGCTTGTTCGTTTATAGTGATAAAAACGGTCCGCCGGTGCCAAGACCGCAAACCACGCCTGAACAGAACGAAGCGGAGAAGCGGTTGATCCTTCGCGGAAAACAGGTGCAGCAACTCACCGGAGCGTTTGAGTTTTCCCCAGAAGGTTACAACGCTTATGAACAATGGTATCTTAAGAACAAAGCGGAGAGTGACCGCGAAAGCTCCCAGGCGGTGGTTAATTTTCTAGAGTCAAAAGCCACCCTCTGTTTGAAGGTGGCAATGCTTTTGTCTCTTTCCCAGCGAGACAACCTAATCATCGACTCCGAAGAAATGGAGCTCGCAGTGCATCTTGTTTCCGACATTCAGCGTCACATCAACACTGTCTTTGCCGGAACCGGCCGCAACCCCCACGCGCCAACAATCACAGGCATTCAATCCTACATCAACCTCAAATGCTCCACCCCTCCGCATTACGTGAACGTGAAGAAAGTTATCGGAGAATTCTTCAAGCACGCCGCGGAGGACGAGATTCGCAAAATTCTTTCTTCCCTCGCGCTGGTTGAGCCACCCACCATTGGACTTCTAAAGGTGAGGTTTTCTGGCGCGGTAGCTCAACCAGCAGAGATCGTCTTTCCCATGGATCAACTAGAGAATGTTAAGAAATCCTTCCCTGACCTTAAGCTATGACCCCATCCCCATCATCGCCATCGCTCTGCGCCGGACCCACTCCCGCTCTCTGGGACCAACTTGAAGCGGAACCCCAAGCGCTTGAGCGGATTCCTGCAACCTTCCCTGGTTCATCCTCGACCCTAGCTGTGTGCTATCAAACGGCATACTCTCCGCTTGGACAAGGCTTGCGACTCGCTGCGCTAGCCCTTGAATGGTGCTCCTCAATACATCCTGATATTGCGGTCCCTCTAATTGCGCACCGCTCAGGAGTTTATTCGCTTCTGCTACCAGTAATTGCTGCGCCACAGCCGGCCCTCTTACCAGCGCAGCCTTCACCCGGTTTGCAGCCAGCGCCAAATCCCTCTGGGAAGACTCCTCGAGGTTTGAAGAAATCCTCTTCAATTCCTGTTCCTTTCTCTTCGCGCCAGAGCGGAAACCCAAAGCTGAAAGGAAATCCAACGAGGAGTCCTCCCCAACCCTGGCCTCATCCCCCATCGCTTTAGCCAAATTCTTAATCGAACTCGGACCTCCCTCTGCCAACGCGGAGCGGAGGTCTTTTTCTTCCGCAAACTTCTTCCCAAGATTCCACATCCCGTTAATCATACTTGCGGTTGGTCCCAGCAAGCTGCTCGCGGAAAACCCATCATACGCATTAAATCCAAGAAACCCACCCAGTGCAAACCTCGAGTGCAAGTCCGCCGGAATCCCCATAGCTTCCGCGGCAGCGCTAGCCACCCCGTGCGTCGCGGCTTGTGCAATCAGCGGATCGCCCGTCGCCTCATCCACCGCTTTGTACAGTTCCCCTCTCAAATCCTCCCCAAGCAGATCTTCCATCAACCCCAACGCGGCAGCAAAAAACGGAAAGCCCAGCAACCCCGCCATGCCCACTTGCGCAACAATCATCGAGCGGAACGCCTTCTTTGCATTCTCACTTTCCTTACTCCCCGGCTTCAACCCATGCGCTTCCGGGTCCCACCCATGACGATAGTACGTCGCAGCTTGGCCCAGCCATCCCGTCGTATATCCCTGCAGCGCATAGAACAAATATCCCGGAATCGCATCCCCTTTGAACGGAGCTGCCTGCCGTGAAGCCTTGCCGCCGGTTTTGTTCACCACATGGTCAAACTGCTTTGTTCCCTCAATCGCATCCTCATGGCTCATCCCTTGCTTTCTCAACGCTCTGTACCCTGTCAACAACGCACTAATCGTGTTATGCTGGGTAAACTTACTATACAGATTAAGCCCGGTGTTTGCCAGCATATTTGCAGGAGTGGCAATAAGTTCCGCGCGAGACTTTCGTCTTTCACCGTTCAGCGCAACTTCAAGCTGTTGTTGCTCGAAGCCGACTTCCTCGTGAAATCCAGCAAGCGGGTTCTGATCCACCCGTGGCAGAAGCTCCTTGAGCATTGCAGCTTCTTCGGGATCTTTCCAGTATTCCCAGATGTGAATGTCTTTCTTTTTATTCTTCAAGCGATCAATACCAGCATTCTTGTAAAAGGAGAAAATCTCTTTCTGCGCTTGACTAATCATCCCAAGCCCGCCAACCATGCCCATCCCGAGCTTTCGCAATTCCGGCAGATGTGTCATCACAGGCTGCATTAGTTCCGCAAAATGCCCCGGCAGGTTAAACCCAATGAACCACGCCGCGTTGGCTTTGCTCATCGCGCGGAGCCATTTCTTTGTAGGGTTTTTGAAGTTCTGATAGATTTGATCAAACGTTCCTGTAACTGAGGGATTGTTCTTCAAGTCCGGATGATCCATATAAGCGTTCATCTGCGCGGCAAGTTTCTTCTTGTGCGCCTGGGAAATCGCCGCGTTGGCGTAAGCGATGTTTTGGTCAAGAAAATCTAGCTCTTCAGCTCCGGGTGCATACTCCCGCTTGACGCCCACAGTTGTGACGTCTTTCGCAGCTTGAGCTTCTTCGATGCTTTGGATAAAGTCAATGTCTTCCTTCAGCGAATCCCTTGTCACTTCATCAATCTGAAGCTGATCAATCTTCTCCAAAACATATTTCTCCTTTGCGGCAATCATCTCCCGCAAACCCTGGTCCATCACGGTGTCCTGATTCCCGCCTTTGGGCTGAGGAATCAAGAATCCCGGCTTCCAGCCTTCCGCGACCAGCTTAGCCTTCATCGCGGTCATTTCTTCAGGAGTATTCCCTTGGAACAGCTTATTCTCCCCATCCTTGCTGAAGTATTGTTTGAACTTCTTAAACCTCCGCAAGCTGCTAAAGTTCGGCCTAACGCGGTAAACCTCTTCCCGCACTTTCACCAATTGCGTGAATGCATCCGCCATACCAGCAGCGGCAGAGCGGTTTCGCATGTCCGGAATTTGCTGCAGCGCGGTAGCCACAGTCGCTTCATCTCCCGTGCGCTTTGCGGCCATCACTTGTTTAGCAATATTCTCGGCTTCTCCAAAGCGGCCTTCCATTCCGCCGCTGTTATAAATTTGCTTAAACAGTTTGAAAGTCAGTCTATCCCATTCTGCGTTTACAATCTCTTCTTGCGTAATCTTAGTCGCCGCGGCCTGCTTAACAAACAATCCCGCAACCGCATTCTGTGCTTCCGGAGTAAACTGCTTCAGCTCAGCCCTCAGTTGTGGGCTAAGCGCGTCCATGTTCATTGTGAATGTGCCATCAGCATTCTGAACACTGAAGTCATAGTTCTTTTGCTGCTGGTCAATGCTGATCTTTTGCACTAGCTTTGCCAGGCTCGG
>Ga0075163_10005446_pt1 | contig 16979 bp, 17 predicted proteins | sample JI1023141ADNA_FD_71478 | JGI IMG/M metagenome (GOLD analysis project Ga0075163, IMG submission 71478) | Wastewater effluent complex algal communities from Wisconsin, to seasonally profile nutrient transformation and Carbon sequestration -... | ecosystem: Engineered > WWTP > Effluent > Algae...
ATGCACTTCCACATGGAGTTCTTCAACCCCGATGCCAGCAAGAGTTTCTGCGGGAATGGGAGCCGGTGTGCGTTCGCATTCTGGAGCGGGTTGAAGGGTAGTGATCACGACGCCCGGTTCACTGCGGTGGATGGCGAACATGTGGGCCAATGGAGAGGGAAGGAGGTGGCGATCACACTCCCGTATGTAGGTTTCGAGGATCAGGGCATCGACGGGCCTGCCGTGGATTTTATACACACTGGATCACCACACGAGCTGGTCTGGGTAGCGGATACGGAGGCCGTTGACATCATGGTGGATGGTCCAAGGCGCAGGCATTCCCCGCGCCGGGCACCGGCTGGCACGAACGTCAACTTCGTTCAATTACACGGTGACGGATTACGGATGCGCACCTTCGAGCGAGGTGTTGAAGCAGAAACGCTCAGTTGCGGAAGCGGTGTGGTGGCAGCGGCTCTCAGCGCGATCTATCGGCACCGCATTACGGTCCCGTTGACCGTTCAGACACGAGGCGGGACCTTGCATGTTGAAGCGTCATTGGTGGATCGCGAAGGCTTCGATAGTATCCGGTTGATCGGTCCGGTGCAGCATGTGTTCAGCGGATCGATCTCTATTTGAAGAATGGCGAAACGCGGGCGAATAGCGGGTGGGTCGGCGCTTGTCGTGTTGCTGGTTCTTGGCCTCGGCGGGTGCTGGGTATGGAAGAAAGTGACAGGCCCGGCCGCATCGTTCCAAGAGGAGAGCAAGTTCCTTTACATCCCTCGCGGCGCGGACTTCGAGCAGGTAGTGGATAGCCTGACGCACATCGGTGCGATCCAGGATGCGACCGCGTTCCGCTGGTTGTGCAAGCAGAAGAAATACACCGCCAAGGTGAAACCCGGCCGCTACCGGATCCCGAACGGGACCAGCATGAACGCCTTGGTCAACATGTTGCGTTCCGGTGAGCAGGAGCCGGTGCGCGTCACGTTTTCCTCCATCAAGCGGTTGCCGGAACTGGCGGGAAAACTCGGACGAACGTTGGAACCGGATTCAATGGCCTTTCTTCAGGCATTGATAGATGGCGAAGCCCAGCGCAAGGCGGGGTATTCCTCCGAGACCTTCATTGCGTTCTTCATTCCGAATACCTATGAGTTATGGTGGACCACGACGCCGGAGCAGTTCATCGATCGGATGGCGATGGAGCATGACGCTTTCTGGACCACGGAGCGCAAAACGAAGGCCCAGGCATTGAAGCTTTCAACCACCGAAGTCTCCACCCTGGCATCCATTGTACAAGCCGAAACGGTGAAGCGGGCCGATGCACCCAAGATAGCGGGCGTGTACCTCAACCGATTGCGCATCGGTATGCCCTTGCAGGCAGATCCCACGTTGAAGTTCGCGCTTGGGTTGGATAGCATCAGCCGGATCCTGCACAAGGACATGGAAGTGAGTTCGCCCTACAATACGTACCAGAACCGTGGCCTCCCACCGGGACCGATCAACATGCCCGAAACGAGCATCATAGACGCTGTGCTGAACGCCGAAAAGAGCGACTATCTCTACTTCTGTGCGCGTGCCGATCTCAGCGGCTATTCGGACTTCGCCAAGAGCTACGACCAGCATTTGGTGAATGCTCGGAAGTACCAGCGTGCGCTGAATGAGCGGGGTATCTACAGGTAGTTGTTGACCGTTCGTGGCGTTCTGTCTACGGGCCACATATCCCATAGATCCTATTTTCGCGGCTTCAACAAAGTGACCTGCGCCGAGAACGGCGTTCTAAAGACGCCTGCGCCGGGCAGATGGCGACCTACAGATGACCAAGATCAAGTTCGGTACCGACGGTTGGCGCGCGATCATCGCGGATGATTTCACTGTTGACAATGTGGCGCGTGTAAGCGTTGCCGTGGCGCAATGGGTGAAGAAGAATTTTCCGAACTCGCCCAGCATTGTTGTTGGTCACGATTGCCGGTTCGCCGGTGAACTGTTCGCCGAGACCGCAACGAAGGTGTTCGTGAGCAACGGCATCACTGTGCATTTGGCGAAAGGCTTCGTAAGCACACCGATGGTGAGCCTGGGTGCCTTCAACACGAAGAGCGCGATGGGCGTGATCCTCACCGCCAGCCATAATCCGCCGAGCTACAACGGCTACAAGTTGAAGGGCATCTACGGTGGTCCGCTGATCCCCGAACATGTACAGGAGGTGGAGGACATCATCCCGGCCTCCCACGGCTTGGATCTAGCGAACATCGACCTGAAGAAAGCCAAGGCCGATGGCTTGATCAAGGATATTGATCTGGAGACCATGTACGTGAAGCACGTGGAGGCCAACTTCGATATGAAGGCGATCCGCGAAAGCGGGCTTCGCTGGGGCTACGATGCCATGTGGGGCGCGGGCCAGAATGTGATCAAGCGGATCCTTCCCCAAGCGACGATGCTGCATTGCGAGTACAACCCATCCTTCATGGGCCAGGCCCCGGAGCCGATCGACAAGAACCTGCAGGAGTTCAGCAATCTGATCAAGAAAGGCGGCATTGATTGCGGTCTTGCTACGGATGGCGATGCAGATCGTATCGGTCTCTACAACGGCAAAGGTGATTTCATTGATTCGCACCACATCATTCTGCTACTGATCCACTACCTCTTCAAGTACAAGAAGTTCACCGGCAAGGTGGTGGTGGCGGTGAGCACCACGCCGAAGGTGAAGAAACTGTGCGAACACTACGGCCTCGAATACCAAGTGACCAAGATCGGCTTCAAGTGGATCTGCGGCATCATGATCAACGAGGACGTGCTGCTCGGTGGTGAAGAGAGCGGCGGCATCGCCATCAAGGGACACATCCCCGAGCGTGATGGTATCTGGATGGGCCTCACCATCTGGGAATTCATGGCGAAGAGCGGCAAGAGCTTGGACGACCTGATCGCTGAAGTGTATGCGATCGTTGGTCCGTTCAAGTACGAGCGCAACGACCTGCACATCAGCGAAGCGTTGAAGCAACAAGTGCTGAAAGCCTGCACGGACGGCACCTACAAGAGTTTCGGAGACTACGCCGTGAAAAGCGTTGAGACCATCGACGGCTTCAAATTCCACATGGACAAGGACCAGTGGATGATGATCCGCGCTAGCGGAACGGAGCCTGTGTTACGTTGCTACGCTGAGTCCGATACACTGGACAATGCGCGCAAGATCCTGACGGCGACTCGCGCTGCGATCGGCGCTTGACCGAGGCGAATACCCGTTCCGAGCACGGCCCGTTGTCCATCGGAAGTTGCATCTAGCGGCTTCCTCGGCGCTCTAGTGCCGTCTACCTTTGGTGCATATGGCGTGGAACCGGCAAACGTGTAGGGCGATGGGTGCTGCCATTGGCCTGCTTTGTTCTGCGTTGGTCAATGCACAAGGTGCGGAAGCGGAACTCCGGCCAGCAACTGCTCCGGACTCGATCCTCCGATCTCCTTCATGTCTGCGATGGACGGCCATAGCATCCGGCGGATCGATGCTCGGTACCTACGTCGCCCTGGACCAAGCCTGGTACGCGCAGTACGACCGCGCGCCCTTCCACACCTTCGACGATTCGGGGGAGTGGATGCAGATGGATAAAGCCGGGCACATGTTCAGCGCTTACACGTTGGGCGGCTGGGGACATGCGGCATGGCAGCGGTGCGGCAGCAGTGAAAAGCAGGCGGTCCTTGTCGGCGGTGGGCTTGGTTTCATCTTCCTCAGCGGCGTGGAGATCCTGGACGGGACCTCATCCGGCTGGGGATTCTCATGGACGGATATGGCGGCCAACGCTGCGGGTGCCGGCCTCTTCATGGGCCAGCAAGCCGGTTGGGGCGAGCAACGGATCTTCGTCAAGCTTTCTGCACACCCGACCAAATATGCCGAGCAAAGGCCAGATCTCCTTGGCGAAGGGCTAGGCGAGCGGATCCTGAAGGATTACAACGGACAAACGATCTGGTTCAGCGCGAACCTCTGGAGCTTCAAAAAGGACTCGAACCTGCCGGAATGGTTGAGCCTTGGTTTCGGCTACGGCGCAGAAGGAATGGTGAGCGCTTTTCCACAGGACGCGGAGAACGCGAACGTTGGTGAACGCTACCGGCAGTACTTCATTTCACCGGATGTGGACCTCACGCGCATCAAGACCAAGTCCAAGGCTCTGCGCACGGTCCTCTTCGTGCTGAACGGCATAAAGGTCCCGATGCCTGCTTTGGAGTTCCGATCCAATGGGCGCGTTCTCGCGCACGGCCTGTACTTCTAGGGCTTCAAGGAACCGTCAGCAAGCATCAACTTCACTTTCATTACGGCAGCAACGGTGAGGCTGTCGCGCACTTCACCGCGCATCACCATCTCGAAGAGTTCGTCGAAGGGGAGCTTGCGCATCTCCAGTTCTTCGTTGTGATCGGGTTCGGGTTCGAAGAAGCTGAGGCCTTGCGCCACGTAAAGGATCGCCTCCTCATCACTGGCGGAATTGCTCAGGTCCATATGCAGGATCGGTGTCCAACGCTCAGCCTCGATACCGACCTCTTCGCGTAGTTCGCGCTTGGCACTGTCGAGCGGCGGTTTGTCGCGTTTGCCACCGCCCTCGGGTATCTCCCAGCTATAGGTTCCCATCGGATAACGGTACTGCCCCACGATCCATGTGTTCAACTGGTCATCCAACGGAACGATGCCCACGGCGAGGTTCTTGAAATGGATCACACCATAGATGCCTGGTGTGCCGCTCGGGTCGATCACCTCGTGATGGCTCACCGAGATCCACGGCGTGCTGTACCGTTCCTCCACGCTCAAGGTCTTCCAAGGGCCGCGCTCTTCCATGTGCTGTTCAGTGGTGGTCGAAGATAGCCGCGCGAACATGCTCAGGTACGCACCGTGCGCTCCCCGTACTTTTGTTCCATGGCGGCGGTGAAATTGAAGATCGGGGACAGGGTCGCCTTCGTGGATGAGGTTGGTGGCGGTATCGTGCTCGATGCACCGGTCGCCGGTCGCGTTCGTGTAAGGACCGATGATGGTTTCGTCCTGATACGCCAGGTGAAAGGATTGGTGCCTTACGACCCTGTCCAGATCAAGCAAGCGTACCGGGTGAGCGATCACCAAGCGAGCATGGTGGCGGCGAACGATGTGATGGAGGAGAAGCGGAAGAAACGCGGCAACGCCAAACCCGGCAAGACGCCGAAGAAACCTGAAGATGCCAGCGTGGCCGAAGTGGATCTGCACTTGCATGAGCTGGTGGAGGACGAAACACGTCTGAGCCAAGGGGAGCGCTTGAGTTATCAATTGGCCTACTTCGAGCGTACGTTGGAAGCGGCCATCCGCGATGGGAAGCGCAAATTGATCGTGATCCACGGGGTGGGAGAGGGCGTGCTGCGCGAAGAGGTGCGGAAGATGCTCCAGTTCTACGATGGCGTGCGTTTCCACGATGCCGATATGGGCCGCTATGGCGCCGGTGCCACGGAAGTGCTGATCTTGCGCCACTGAAACGTTCATTGATATCCTGTGCATCGCTCCACCGTTGCGTTCGTTGAAAGACGGGCGTAGAGGAAAGTCCGGGCAGCGTAGGGCAGCGTGCTTCCTAACGGGAAGGGATCCACTTGGGAACGGGTGGGTTACAGACAGTGCCGCAGAAAGGGAAACCGCCACGGCTTGCCGGGGTAAGGATGAAAAGGTGCGGTAAGAGCGCACCAGTGTTCCTGGTGACAGGGCAGCTTGGTAAACCTCACGCGCTGAAAGACCATGTATACCGGCTGCTTCGTATTGCCGGAGCGGGGAAAGCCCGTCCTCCCGAAGCATTTCGGGGTCCGGAGGGTAGGTCGATAGATCCCGCCGGTAACGGCGGGGCCAGATAGATGGTGGAGGTCCATCGCAAGGTGGATACAGGACCCGGCTTATAGATGCACAGGCCTTACATGAAGGGTCCCTTCCCGGCAAATGCTGCGGAAGGGACCCTTCGCCTTTTGAAGACCGTCGCACCGGAACGAATGCGGCAGCATTCTTCCGGTGCGACGGCATCACGGTAGAACACGCCTTCTACCTTCGGCGGCGATGAGCACGGGACGGCCTTCCTGGTTGCGGCGATGGCGATGGCCGATCACGCTTCTTGTGCTGCTGTTCGTAGCGGAGATCTTCCTGCGCACCTACTACGGTTTCTGCGACACCGTGCTGCTGCGAGAGGACCCCAGCTACGAGTACATCCCACAAGCGGACCAGGACCGGTGGCGGTTCCGGCACCACATCCGATACAACTCGTTATCCATGCGTTCTGAAGAACCGGATAGCACGGCGGTCATCCTGCTCGGCTGCGGTGATTCGGTGATCAACGGCGGGGTGCTTACCGACCAGGATTCACTGGCCACGACCCTGCTCTCCGATCGGCTTACGACGGAGTTCCACCGCAAGGTGCAACTCCTCAATGTCTCGGCCGGCAGTTGGGGTCCTGACAATTGCCTGGCGTATTTGGAGAACACGGAGCTTCCGGTCGCGAAGGCGATCGTGCTGTTCGTCAGTTCGCACGATGCACATGACAATATGAGTTTCAAGAAGGTCGTAGGCGTGAAACCCAGCTTCCCGAAGGACCAATACAACAGCGCCATTGTCGAGCTCGTTGACCGCTACCTCCTTCCGAAGATCTGGGAACGGAACACCAGCTTGGACAACGACCTGGGGATCGATAAGCACGAAGAGGCCTTCAACCCAGGGTTTTCCGGCCTCAAAGCCTACGCTGATGGACGGGGCATTCCGTTCGTGATCTTCCTTCACGCCGAGGTGTCGGAGATCCGCTCGGGTGCATACAATCAGCAAGGACAGGAGATCATCCGTTTCGCGCAGGAGCGCAGTATTCCGCTCGTGAAGGATTTGGACCACGGCGTGGGGACCGACCTGTTGCGGGACAAGATCCACCCCGATGAGAAGGGGCAGTACAGGATCGCGGAGATCATGCTCCGCGACATCAAAGCGCATCCCGATCACTACGGACTTGACCAAGCTGACCGATAGGGTACGGGGTTTGCAGGGGCGCACCCGATAACTTTGCCCCGTGCCCCGGCTCCTGGTCCTCACCTATGCGCTGCTTGTAACCTCGTGCTGTCTGTGGGCACAAGGGGAAGTGACCATCCACGGCAAGGTGGTCACCTCCATCGACCAGCGCACCTACTATGACCTGATGGTCGTGAACAAGCGCACCCGATCCGGCATTTTCGGCAAACCGGACGGCACCTTCACGGTGCGCGCCTTGCGCACCGACACCTTGATGATCGGTTCGATCGGCCACCAGACGCGTACGTTGATCCTGGCCGACAGCGCCGAGAAGGACGTCTACAACATCACCGTGCATCTCACGCCATGGACCATCGAGCTGGCCGAGGTGGAGATCCTCCCGGAGCGCACCTTGAAGCAGATCCAAGCGGACATCGAGAAGCTCGGCTACAAGGAATCGGACTACAGGATCAGCAACGTCGATGCTCTGCAAAGCCCGATCACTTTCCTCTATCAGGAGTTCAGCCGGCGCGAGCGCAGCAAACGTTTGGTGGCCGAATTGGAGAATGAGGATCGAAAGCGCGCGCTGCTCCAGGAGTTGTTGCAGAAGTACGTGCAGTACGACATCATCAATTTGAACCAGGAGGCCTTCGATGACTTCATCGATTTCTGCAACGTGCCCGATGATGTGATCCGCGGCCTTTCACAGTACGACTTCCTCGTCTATGTGAAGCGGAAGTACGAATTGTACTCCAGTCTCGGCCCATCGCGCCAACATTGACCATGCGTGTCCGGGCGGTGAACGTTCTGCTCGCCACTATTGCTGGGGCGCTGTCCATCGCAGCAAGCGCGCAAGAAGAGGAGGTCCTACGGACGATCCAGTTGGATGACGTGGTGATCCACGCACAGGACACCGGTTTCAACGTGGAAGGCTTCGTGCATCATGTGATGGAGGATACCACCTTCCACAAGGCCTTCCTGAACACGCGGTTCCATCCGCACCACCTACGCAGCGTTCTGCGTGTGCGTGCGAAGCACGAGAAGGAAACGGCGAATATCTACCGCACAGGAGATCTTGTGCGCAATGGTGACAAGGTCCACCTGGAACTTGACACGGTACATGAGACCGGCAAGCTGCGTGACAGGAAGGGGAAGTTCCGCTACCTCACGGCCGAGATGTATGACGATGTCTTTTTCATCAAAGGCGAACTCCCGGCGGACAACATCGTCGCGCACCGGGCGCTGGAAGTGGAGCGTGGCAGCCGGTTCGACAAGTACAAGAGCGAGCTGAAGAAGTTCATGTTCGACCCCGGCACCGAGATCGCCAGCGTGCCCTTCATCGGCGACAAGCTCGCTCTGTTCAGTCCGGAGATGACACCGCTCTACGACTTCAAGATCGGCTCCGATGTACGCAATGGCCATGCCTGCTGGGTCTTCAGCGCCAGTGCCAAACCCGAGTTCCGCGATGGCCGCACCGTGATCAAGACCATGGACACCTGGTTCGCGCAGGAAGGCGGTGAGGTCCTCTCACGCCGCTACCGCATCGCGCACAGCTCCATGGTACTGGACTTCGACATCAGCATCCGCGTGGAGAACCAGTTGATCGAAGGGGAACTCGTCCCCCGCACCGTGGACTACGACGGCGATTGGGACATTCCGCTTAAGCAACGGGAACTAGTGCGGTTCGTGCTGGAGTATTCGGGGTGGCGGGTCGTGAAGTGACCACGGCCCACCGAATTGTGAGCCGTGGGTCTTTGCTACGGATTCAAGGTGTGATGCATCGCCGCCAATGCGCTAAGGGAAAGAAGAAGCGCGAACCACCAGAGGATGCGATCACGTTTGGTGGTTGGCTGGTCCACTAGGCCGCTGCTCATTCCCGAACGATGGTGAACGACCGATCACCTGCACGGACGAAGTAGAGTCCGGTGGGGTAGGTGCCCAAATCAAGGATGGCGTCTTGTCCTTGGCGTTGTGGGTTGATAGCCAAGCTGCGGCCTGTTGCGTCGAAGAGTTGTGGGGCAGTGTCTTGCGGGATGTTCGTGAGGCGGATCGAACCTGTGGTTGGGTTGGGGTAGGCCGATGATGAATTCTGTTTCTCAGAGGGACCGATGGCTGTGGTAAGGCAGTTCGTGAAGATGCAATCAGGATCCTCTTGGATCAGCAAATGGCCGGACGGTACCTGATACATCCGCGTGATCGCACCGGATGGCCAGAGGACCACAACACTGTCAGCTATCGCTGCGGACCCCATCCCGAAATGGTAGCGACTGCGAAGAAGACCACCCTGGAGCGTCGATGACGATAGCTGAGCGGTGACCATCTCAGTGCGGTATACCTTGACCACGGCGTTTATTGCGCTTTTGCCGGACGCGCAGCCTTCCAGGTCAAGGGTGAGGCTATGGGTATCTGTGGCTGAAGAAGGTAGAAGTGGATTGATCATCAACTTGGCGGAGCTATTGTGCTGTGTGCCGAACAGCACATCCTGGTCCCCGTCATTGTCAATGTCGAACCAGTAAGGAAATCCACCGTTCGGCGCGCCATTGTTGTCTTGTCCACCTGACAGGCTCAATCCGTAAGCGCTGGCAACGTCAGTACTGAACGTTCCACCTTCGTTCCGGAAGAGTTGACTGTTCGACCAAGCACCTTGCCGCCAGTAGACATCCTCGTCGCCGTCATTGTCAAAGTCGGCGATATTCGGGACGTCATAGTAGTTGTTTCCGCTCTTGAGTACGACACTTTCGCTCACATCCGTGAAGGTGCCATCGCCGTTGTTCCGGTACGTGCGGGCCACGTTCGGGTTGTCACAACAATCTCCGGTACCGAACGTGAAGTCAAGAGTTCCATCGTTATTGTAATCCCAGATAGTGGCACCAGAGGCATGACCCAACTCAATGCCTGAGTTGGCCGTCACATCAGTGAATGATCCCGCATCGTTGCTGAACAGGTTTATGGGTTGGTAGTGATATCCGGCGCCCGGACTTCCGTTATTCGTGCCTTGCAGGACAACGAGCAGATCACTATCCAGATCGTTGTCATAGTCGATACACGAATAGATGGGATCTACTCCGACCGCGAACGGCCCTGCCAGCGACGCAAAAGTTTGAAGGGCATCGGCGATGTTCGCATCGCACACATCGTTGTAAATGACTCCGATGGATCGCGTGCCGTTTGCTTCAATAACCGCGATCACGAGGTCAACGCTCCCGTTACGATCATGATCCATGAACACGGGAGCACCATAGACGTCGATTGGTGCTGAAATTGTGTATGACGTGAACGTTCCAACCGAATTCATCCGCAGGTTGATGCTGTTGCTCTGACCGTCGATTTGAATGATATCGTTCCAACCGTTGTTGTCTAGATCCAGCGTTTGTAGGTCGGCGCCCAAGTATTCGAAACCGGCTGTGGCTGAAATGTCGGTGAACGTTAAGTCCCCGTTGTTCCGCATCAACTGGACCTGTGCAAAGTTTTCAGAGGCCCAGATCACATCGGTGAAGCCGTCGTTGTCATGATCATACAAGGCAAGTGCCCGTGCTTGTTGGGCGATCAAGCCGGAACCGGGGATCTGGTCCGTAAAGACTTGAGCTTGAACGAAGGGCGTGGTACTGCTGAGGAATAGAGCAAGAAGCGTCGAGTGGAAAACTTTCATGGGTTGTGGGTGTTTATTGCCTGTGGCACTTTGACCAATAGTCGAAGACCGGGTCATTGTCGACCCATAGGAATTCGTTGACGTTTGCCAAGGTGTATTCTGCTGCTGTGGGGGCGATGTCATCCGAGAAGAGCAGATTACATTCAGCGGGAGTTTGATAGATCATCAAAATGCCACCCCAGTATTCTGCGGTGCCGTCTAACTCTTGGATCCAAAGTAGCGAGCGACCCAACTCACCGGGTCCTGTATTTGTAGCCTCTTCACCAACATAGAATCTTAGGTCATCTGTGCTACCATCAGGCCATCCGATGTGCAGCCTACCGTCGTTCGTGAACCTAAAGGTGCCAGTTGGATGATCATGATATTGTGAGTTAGAGATGTTAAAGCTTGAGTCAGAGCGCCACTCTCCAATGCACATGGATGAGATGATTGTGGGATACTCTGTCGGCTCTCCCTCCTCATCCTTTTTGCACGAGGGGAGAAGGCTTAAAGTGCTACAGATGGCCACCAGAAGAGCGATGCGGTGTGCTTTCATGGATAAGAGATCAGCGGCTCTGGCCAGTCGGATAGCGGCAGGGGCGTGGTTCGATACAAAGTGCGAAGGGGTGGTGTTGCCTCGTGATCAGTCACGTACACATCGAACGCAGAACCCTCGATGCTTGCCTTCCTGCTCCCGGAATACACTTGTAGAGTAGGCTGACAAACGACGTACCCACACAAACTCACTACCCACAGTGGTCGTTGTCCACCAAGTGCCAGCTTCTCCAAGATTGTCAAACATGAAGACAGGGTTGTAGTGATTGCGGTAGCCCCCCGGCAGACCGGTGAAGCCACTTTCGTTCGAGGCTCCGCGATTTGGGCTCCACCACAGGCCGGTGCTTGCCTCGATAGTGCCGGTGGCCTTCATGCTTCCGCCTACGTTCTGCAACGAACCGCGATCATCCGTATTTACGCTCAGTTCACCCGCAGGCATGCCCAAGGAGGCCTCCATGGTCATCCATTCGGCATCGCTCGGTGTATGCCAGCCTAGCGGGCAAATGTCGGGGTTGGATGCTGTGTACCAGTTGTAGAGCTTGCCGTAGGTAGCGTCGTAACCCTGATTGTTCTCGTAATTGCACCAAGCATCGATACTCGTGGTCCATTGGTCATCCTCCGTGACATTGGGAATGACTGTTCCATTGCGATAGCGTGTAGTACGCAGGTTGGCAGCCATCCAACATTGATTGCCAATGCGAACGATGGGGTAGGCATTCCCATCGATATCCGTTACGGTTGTTCCTGGGCAGGATGTTGTGTTCCCACCATCCGAGGGTTGAGTGGGTTCATCATGATCTCGATTACATGCTACCAGCAGAATGGCAATGAAAAGGAGGACTTGAGAGGAGCGCATATTTTGGAGGAAATGAGTTGAATCGTTCGTCAGCGATCGGTAGTATGTTGAAGGGATGCCGATTTGTGGTTGATCCTTGGAACCAACGTTGGATTAGTCGAGACACGGACGTTTTTCACCGAGATCTTCAATGATCTTCCATGGCGCGGATAGTGGTTCGGTGATCTGGTCATCACACGTCTTTCCCATGATTCGATCGCTTTGATCTGTTGCAACGAGTTGGAAGATGAGCTCGGCGTTGTTCGAGTAGGTCACTCGGTACCATTTCCCCAGGAGTAATTCGAAGCGCATGTATCGGGTGGTGTAAGTTCTTTACTGTATATCCTGCTACGTTGTAAGGTTACCACCCTACCTTTCCACCTCTTCAAATGCACTCCCAGCAAGGCAACCCCGAACAGGAAGTCGCCGCCCACTACCGGCGCTTCCGCAACGAGTTCGTGGCGTGGGCGGGGAAGAACTTCAGTGCCGGTGCCGAAGATGCGAAGGATGTGTTCCAGGAGGCGCTGTTGGTGTTCTATGAGCAACGGCAGGGCGGGCAGCTGGATGCGTTCAGCGGGAACATCAAGACGTACCTGTTCGCGATCGGGAAGAACATGTTGTTGACGCGGCTGCGGAAGTCGCGCATTGCCGGGAACCATTCGGCGCGGTATGCGATCCATGTGGAAGGGCAACATAGGCCCGATGCCCAGGAACGCATGGAACGTGATGAGGACCTCAGCAAAGTGCGCGAGCACTTGGACAAACTTTCGCCGGCCGATAAGCGCGTGCTGGAACTCTACTACGTGGAGCGCATGGACATGGTGTCTATCGCAGAAGCCATGGGCTACGCGTCGGCCAACGTGGCGAAGAAGAAGAAATGCATTGCGCTGAAACGCTTGATGGAGAAGGTGAAGGGCGGGTTGATGCTATTGATGCTATGACGGAAGAGGAGATCAACGAACAGGAATTGGACCGCTTCGAGGCGCGGTTCTTCGGCACCATGCCGGAGGCGGAAGCTGTTGCGTTCGATGCCGCGTTGGAAACTGATCCGGCGGTGCGTGAGCGCTATGACCTCTTCGTGCTGTCCATACGCGGCATCCAGTCGGCCGGCAAGGCATTGGATACTGAGAAGACTGAGGCGCTGCGCGTGCAGTTCAAAGCAATTGATCGTGAACTGGATGCTCGTCCAACGGTGGTGCGTCCGTTGTTCCAACCATGGATGGGTTGGGCTGCGGCGGTTCTTGTTCTTCTGGGTGGTGCCGCGCTCTGGTTGAATGGCAATAGCGATACGCCGCAACAATTGGCCGATGAGTTCGCCATTACAGAACCGGGGCTTCCGGTGTTGATGGGCACTTCACCCCGCACCATGGATGCGATCATGAACGCGTATAAGCAGGACGATCTTACCACGGCACGTTTGCTCTTGACGTCAGCGGTGGAAAAGGATCCGCAGAACGACACGTTGCAGTATTTCAACGGCGTTCTTGAATTGCGCGGAGCGGGTTGTGCCTCGGCCGATGCTTGGTTTGCGCGCGTTCCAACATCATCGGTGTTCGGTGCGAAGGCCCAGTTCAACATGGCGTTGTGCGCGTTGCGGGCGAATGACATTCCGCGTGCTAGAACGCTCTTGGGTGGCATCGCGAATGGGGGCAATGCTCAGTTCGCTGCCAAGTCGCGCGATCTTTTGCGGCGTTTGGAGAATATGTAACCGCCTCCGCCGAGGATCAGTGCTGCGCCGATCGCGAACCACCATTTCCGGCCGTGTTCAGGTTCCAAGCGCACATCGGTGCCACTGAGTATGATACCGCTCCAGTAGAAGGGTGCCGCGAGTCCGTCATCGGCATGTCGCTTCATGAAATCCATCTTGGCTTGTTGCAGTGCTTCTGAGGCAGGTAGCCCATCATCCAAGCCCTCGTAGAATGTTCGCAGGATCTCACTTGTAGCGCGATCATCCACAGGCCACAGGGTATGCAACACGGACGTTGTCCCGGCATTGAGAAAGGCGTGGGCGATGCTCATGACGCCTTCGCCTTGGAAATTGCGTCCACTGCCACTGGAGCAGGTGCTCAGGACCGCGAGCGTCCGGTGGATCTCTTTGTCGTGCAGGCTTGTGGATAGCCAAGGCCCATCTGCTAGAAGTAGAAATGGCGCAGCGTCCGGCGTGGCTGGGTTCACGCCATGGGTGGCGAAGTGGAGAATGCCCGGTGAATGGAACGCACCGACCAGTGCTGCTTTATCCAGATCGGTATCGAGCAAGCTACTCTTGTGTGATGCATGTAGCTGGTCGATCAATGAACGTGCAAAGGGCAGGTCAGCGAGGCTGTCGGTTTTCGCGGTGGCGAAGAAAGCGCCATTGCGCGTGCAAGGGGCGGTCGTGTTCAGCGCTTCGGCCACGGATCGGGCGTACCGTACCGTGTGTGTCCGGCCCAAGAAAACCACATCGTTCCATTGTGAGGCCGCTGGTGAAGTACACAAGGCTTCGAATGGAAGCAACGCCAAACTGCCATACGGGACAATGACGATATTGCGCGCTCCGCGATGTTCAAGGACGGGTTCGAGCAAGTGCTTGTACCACCTGTACCCTTCCTGCGCGTAGCGTTCGGGTGTCCACGCATGATCGGCGACTGCGAACTCCTTGAATTGGCCGGAGCTGTTGTCCGGGTCCATCGGAATTTCAGGTAGGGCGGTCACGGACAAACCGTTCTCGTCGATCACAAATACGTTTCCGTAGCTGGGATGGTTGAAGGCGATGACCACCGTGCCAACAGGAGCTACGATACGCGACTGATCTAAGGCGGGAGCATCCATCGTTATTGGTTCCAAGCCGACACGGATGCGCTTCCGCTGTAGCAGCGCGTTGCGGTTCCGCTCACTCCATATCAAGGCAGTATACAGATCATCGCGATCCTTATTATGGAGGTAGCGCTGGAGGAACAACTTGGAACCAAGCCGGAATGGGAAATGGCTGTAGCTGCTCGTCACTTTTTCCAGGTCGCTACTCTTGTATTCCCGGAGGATCTGCTCCCAGTAGGGCACCGCGGCTTCGATGGAGCGAATGGCATCGTTCAATTGCTGCAGTTCAGTTCTCAGGTCAAGCCAACGTTGCTGAAGTTCCGCACGTTGGTGGAGCAGTTCCACCATTTGAGCAGGGTTGGTGATGCGCGGGTCATAGTGCAACGGGTCGATGGTCGCAGGTTGCCCGACATGTTGCAACATGGTGCGCAAAGCCCTGTCGAACGCAGCGAGCGAATTTCGGATACTGTCAGCTCCGTAGGCGTATCTGTACAAGAGGGCCGTGGTGTAATGGTCCATCATCACGGCTTCGCTGGTACCGAAACCAGCGGCGGTCATCAGTGCGATGGAGCGTTGGTAGCAAGTGTGGGCGCTATCCACGATCACGCTCTTCGGCACGGGTAAGCCGGCCCACCCGGCTTCATCGGTGAAGGTGTTGCCGATGTCGTGCAAGACCTGCGCAATCCAGATGGTGTCCTGGGCTGCAATGGCCGTGCGCAATGCCTCGTGGAAGTATGAACGCGTGCGCAAAAGGCGGACGTGGCCATCCATAGTCCCAGCCATGGCAGCTACTTTGAACGCGTAGCCATATTCGCGCAGGATGAGGACACGTTCGAACGCTTCGATGCTTCCTTCCTGTGTCCGCAACAAGTGTTTGGCACGTCCACCAACATGTAGCGCGAGTTCCTGGTGATCATGTTGCGACGCGGCCATATAGCTGTGGTAGCGCGTGCGGTAGGCATAGCCAACGGCTGCTTCGGCAGAACTATCGCCGAATGTTCTTTGCCTGATCAATAGCGCTTCGTCCCACCTGCGCTTCGCCTCCCCGATGTCGCTCAGTCGATGATACTGCTCGCCAAGTGTCTCGAGCACACGGGCATGGTCCAGTGCTTGCGCCGTTAGCGATCCGCCGTCCAAGGCAGCGGAAAGGCGCTGAACGACACCGTCGGCGTCTCCACGGATCATGGCACGTCTTTCGGCGCGAAGGTCTACATGTCCCTTAGCGCCATGGGCTCCACAGTTCCCAACTAGAAGAATGAACGTAAGAAGAGCCCTCACCGAGGCAAAGTAGCTCGAACGAGGCTATCCGTTCGTTGGCGTAAGGGAGGGACCTGTGCTCAATGCATCCCAGCCGCTGCCAGATACCGCTCCGCATCCAACGCTGCCATACAGCCACTGCCAGCGCTGGTAACGGCTTGGCGATAGACCTTGTCCGCCGCATCGCCGGCAACGAACACGCCGGGGATCTTGGTCGTGGTGCGGTCGGCGACGTGTTTCAGGTAGCCCATGTCGTCCATGTCCAACCACTCCTTGAACAGTTCGGTGGCCGGTGTGTGGCCAATGGCGATGAAGAGGCCAGTGACGTCCAGCTTGCGCTCTTCTCCGGTGCTGTTGTTCAGGGCGATGATGCCTTCAACCGTATTCGCACCGAGCACGTCCTTCACTTCGCTGTGGAAGAGCACCTCGATGTTCGGTGTGTTCTCCACGCGGTGTACCATTGCCTTGCTGGCGCGGAATTCGCCCTTGCGGACGAGCATGTACACCTTGGGGCAGAGCTTGGCGAGGTAGGTCGCTTCTTCGCAGGCTGAATCACCGGCACCGACGAGGGCCACGTTCTGTCCTTTGTAGAAGAAACCATCGCACACGGCACAAGCCGTAACACCACCACCGATATCGCGCAAGCGGATCTCGTTCGGCAGTCCAAGCCACTTTGCGCTGGCACCGGTGCTGATGATCACGCTGTCCGCATGGATCTCCGTCTTCTCATCCACCCATACTTTGTGTACGGGTCCGGTGAAGTCCACCTTGGTCACCCAGCCGTTGCGCACGTCGGTCTCGAAGCGCAGTGCCTGGGCCTTCAGGTCCTCCATCATTTCCGGACCGCTGCGGCCTTTCGGGTAACCGGGATAGTTGTCCACTTCAGTGGTCTGTGTCAGCTGACCGCCGGGCAATGGGCCTTCGATCATCAATGGTTTCAGGTCCGCGCGTGCGGCATAGATGGCGGCGGA
>Ga0075163_10005447_pt1 | contig 16975 bp, 10 predicted proteins | sample JI1023141ADNA_FD_71478 | JGI IMG/M metagenome (GOLD analysis project Ga0075163, IMG submission 71478) | Wastewater effluent complex algal communities from Wisconsin, to seasonally profile nutrient transformation and Carbon sequestration -... | ecosystem: Engineered > WWTP > Effluent > Algae...
AACCCCGAGTTGAATACGGTTACTTTCCAAAATATCGCTTTGGATAGTGCGCTCGTTTATGCGGCCACCTTCATGGAGAACTATGATTCAACGGCAAGTGATGAAACATGCGTCAATTTGATACACGAAATTTTGATGACAGATCTAGATTTCAATAATTCAAGAATAAGATCAAAAATGAATTGGGGCAGGATGATTATGAAGTCGGCATTGGAGAATATGTTTCTTGATGAAGAGTTAGTTGCACAAAATAATCTTACGAGCTTTGAGCCTTCAGTGCAGAAGTATGTCGATGTGTTGAATAGAATGACAGACACAGATTTAACTGATAGCACATATCGCTCGCAGTTTTATCTTGAACTTGACAAAGGACAATTTTTCCGCACCATAGGTAAACCTGACGTTGCTCTGGAAATTTTCAGTCATCTTGGCGATTGTCAATTGGATTCGCTTGAGCAAGCAATACTGAATGATTGGCGCGCTCAAGTGGAGCTTGAAATGTTATTGAACCAACAGATTTTTGTGGAAGGAGTTGCACCCGATTCTCTTCATGCCGAAATTGATAGCGTTGGCTATACTACACCCATGACAATGGAGGTGAGCAATCATTATTTCGGATTGTGGATAGATAGTCCTTCAAGCATCACATTCGTTGCATGTGGTGATGATCCTGTATATCGATTCGCTGACGCCGGGCGTAACATCTTTGGAGTATTTCCTAATCCAAGTCATGACATGATTGCAATTGCCGGACTTGAGCCCGATGCGCAGTATGAAATTCAAGTGTGGGATTTAGTAGGAAGAATGGTATGCTCCACAAACATGACCACTTTGCAAAATGTGATGCAATGGCCGAGTGACATTAGCTCTGGTAGTTACATTGTTCGAGTGATAAGTGATTCTTTGATAGAAGATCATTTACATGTGGTTACTCGTCAATAAAAAAAGACTCAATAATTATTAGGTATTGTACTGATGCACTTTACATGAATCATGTACTATTTGAATTAAAAGTGTTCTTTGGTTGATCGGACGGAGATTATTGCGGCTTTGCAAAGGTGAAGTGCATAATCTCCGTTTCCGTTTTTATTTTATCAGTGTGAGATAACTGTACCGAAGTATTTTGAGATTTCTGCTTTTGTTTTATCAAGGAGAATTTTTTCGCGGAGTAATTCATCTAGTTTTTCTTCGTCATTTATAGCTGCGGCAATGTCTTTCTCAAGAAGATTTGTGATATGTTTTACTCTGTGAAGTTTTAATCTGAACACACAATCTTTGGCTGCTTTTCGAAGCAACATTTCTTCCGTTTCCGGATAGATATTGTGTCGAGTTGTCCAGTTTTCACTCATAACATGCGGGCTGATCAAAATTGCTGAGCTTTCCGTTGATATTGTTTGATCAGGATGTTGGGTGAAGCTATGCGTTCCTGGTATTTCCTCCCTTCCAATAAACTCAACATATTCTTTATATATACTCGCATAGACAGGATTTTCAAATGAAATTTCGTCTTGCTCAAGATTTGCAATGAGATATTCTGCGACGCTTACAAGATGTTTTTCCTCATGCTCATCTTCATTGATGACAGTAATTTCAATTGGCTTTTCACCATAAGTGAGCAAAAGTCTTATAAGATCTTTTTCTTGAAAACTTATGGGATACTCTTCTTCTTGTGGCCCCGGAAAACCATCTACTGGAGTCTCATCCAATACGGGTAGCGTTTCAGCTGGCGCGTTTTTGTTTTCCTTTTTGTAGTTGGTAAGAATTACTTTGTTCAGCTCTATAAGAAGGACCTGCTCCTGCATATTCAATAGTCGACTGCATTCCTGTACATATACACTTCGTGTAATTCCATCTGGAATGAGTGCGATACTATCGACAATACTGCGTATGAGCGCCGATCTTTTTACTGGGTCACTTCCTGCATCTTCAAGAAGAAGTGATGTCTTGAAAGTGATAAAGTCTTTCGCATTTCCAGCAATGAATTGCTGTATCTCCGTTGAACTGTGTTTACGGGCAAAACTATCTGGATCATCTCCATCGGGGAAGAGTAATACACGAACGTTCATTCCTTCCCGAAGGATCATATCAATACCGCGGAATGAAGCCTTTATGCCTGCGCTGTCGCCATCATAAAGAATGGTTATGTTCTGGGTATAACGACGGATAAGTCGAATCTGGCCTTCTGTTAGACTCGTTCCGCTGCTGGCTACAACATTTTCTACACCCGCTTGGTGCATACTCACCACGTCGGTGTATCCTTCTACTAAATAACAAATGTCGTTTTTGACGATCGCATTTTTTGCGAGGTGCAATCCATAAAGGACGTTACTTTTCGCATACAACTCGCTTTCGGGTGAGTTGAAATATTTCGCAATGTCTTTTTCTGCTCTTAAAGTCCGACCACCAAATGCAATTACTTTTCCGCTGATGTTATGAATCGGAAACATGACACGACCGCGAAAAAAATCGTAGTATGCGCCGTCACGCTCTCTTGTAAGGCCCGACTTGATAAGGTACTCCGGCTTGTATTGAGCTTCTAAAGCCGCTTTGGTCATATAGTCCCATTTGTCAGGACAATAACCGAGTTGGAACTTTTGTATGATATCGTCACGAAATCCGCGCTCATGAAAATAAGAAAGGCCTATAGCCTTGCCTTCTTCGGAATTGTGGAGCTGCTCTTGAAAATACTTCGCCGCAAACTCAGTCACAATGCTGAGTTGTTCTCGCTCTGATTTTTCTTGTTGTTGCTCTTCGGAAGTAACATCTTCTTCTATCTCGATCTGATACCGAGCAGCAAGCCATCTCAGCGCTTCAGGATAAGATAACTTCTCATGCTGCATCAAGAAGTCAACAACATTCCCGCCTTTTCCCGAAGAAAAATCTTTGTAAATACCTTTTGAAGGCACTACAAAGAAAGATGGGGTTTTTTCATTTGCGAATGGAGAAAGACCTTTAAATGCCGAACCACTGCGCTTGAGTTGCACAAATTCGCCTACGACCTCCTCAATGATGGCGGTCTGATAAATTTTTTCTATGGTATTCCGGCTGATCATTCCTGTTGAGCAAATTTAAGGGAACTGTCAAAAACCTGAATAAAACGCACGTATCTCCATATATCATTGGGAAAGAAAAAGTGCTGGGATGTCACTTTTTACCTGAATGTTACTTTTTTTCATGGAGTAAATGATCCTCAATAGCTTTGATTTGGTTGTGATAATCGAATCAAAACGGGTCGATGTTTTTGAAATTTTTACTAGTTTATTGTGAATGAGGAATAAATGATCGGCGCAATTTTATCCGACTAAATTTGTTACTGAATTGTTTTTCGAATGAACTTGCGGATCACGTAATAGTAATTGTTTTGAGAATAACCTTAACGTGGAACATCTTATTAAGTGTTTGGTAATCGATAATATTGACAAGCCATTGATAATCTTATGACCCTTAGTCGAGACAGTTTAAATAGCAACGGAAAGTGGTTTTTTCTCGTTGCGCTCCTTTTGGTGAATTTGATTCAAGCGGCGTACACACAACTTACGGGAGATGAAGCCCTTTATTGGATGCATTCCCGAAATATGGATTGGGGCTTTAGGGATCATCCGCCTGCTATAGCTTCAATGATAGGTATTGGATATTCTTTTTTCAAAAGCGAGCTTGGTGTGCGTTTGTTAGTGGTGTTGGCCAACACGATCACTATTGGACTTATTTATCGACTTACAAAACCAAGGGCCTTGTGGCATTTTGTTTTGCTTGTATTGTCATTACCCGCATTGAATATTTATGGTTTTATTGCTACTCCCGATGTGCCTCTTTTGTTGAGCACAGCACTTTATCTGAATGTCTGGGAGAAATTTTTGGAAAATCAAAACACGCGGAATACATGGCTATTAGCTGCATGCATGGCTGCATTGGTATGGAGTAAATATCACGGCATTCTGGTAATAATGCTGCTGATTTTGCCGCAAAGAAAGTTATGGTTTAGTCGTCATTTCTGGATGGCAGCCTGTGGAGGTATTTTACTTTATTCACCTCATATTATTTGGCAAATTGTCAATGATTTGCCTTCGATTAAATTCCATATTAATGATAGAAATTCTGACGCATGGGAGCTCAAGCATATCTTGGGATACATAGGCGGACAACTGATGGTTTTTAATCCTGTTGTTCTCTTTTGGCTTATTTATGTAATGATAAAAAATAAGGCAGCTACTGATTTTGAGCGCAGCCTGAGATGGTTTATCACGGGTTTGATGGTGATGTTTTTCATCAACAGTTTCAGAGGTAGGGTTGAGCCTCATTGGACCGCACCACTTGCGATAGCGGTAATTTTTATTCTTGTGAAAGAAATTGAAAGAAAAGGTTTAAAACCATCCGTGAAATATGCGCTTGTTTCAATATCGTTGTTATTGCTATTGGTAAGGTCTGCACTTATCTTTGATTTTATCCCTCAGCTTTACAGAGATTTTCATCGAGATGAAGCCAAAATGAACGCCATTCATGAAGTTGCTGGAGATCTTCCTGTTTGTTTTATGAATTCATACCAGAATCCGGCTTTGTATACTTTTTACACGGGCAATACCGCGCATTCCATCAACAATACAGAAGGCGGAAAGAATCAATATGATTATTGGAATTATGCTGTATGGTTTAATAAGAAGCCTTTCTTATTTGTAGCTAGTTATGATGCACCAGAATTTGAAAAAGTTAAATCTGATAAGTTCGAATTTAATATGCGCAAGTATGTAGACTTGCCTCTGCTGCATGATTTACAAATACGAACGGATGAATGGTTGCATCGCTTTCATCCAGGTGATACTGCTAAAATCGCAGCGGTGATTGTGAACAATAACTCTTACGAAATTGACTTCGCTGATTCATTGCATAACATCCAATGGATGGCTATGTACAACCATAAAAAACCAAATGAGGCAAACGAAAGACTTGAGATAATTGGAATGCCGCAGAATTTGATGCCTGGTGAATCAAAACGAATCGAATTGCGATTCCTTATTCCCAATCGTTTGGGAAGAAATTATTTGTTGTTCGCTGCGAAAATTGATGAACTTCCTCCGACCTATCAATCGAACAAAATCAGAATGATGATTGATTAAGTGAATTTCTTATGAGGATTTTTCCGAAGTGAAGATCATATGCGTCAATTGCACAAACTGCTGCACACTTAGTTGCTCCGGTCTTTTATTAAATATGGGATCAGAGGAATCGAAAGACTCAGGAAGCATCGACTTCAGCGAGTTTCGTAATGTTTTTCTTCTTTGATTAAAACTTGTTTTTACAACAGATTTAAATTTCTTTTCATCACATCCAAGTACACTACCGAATTTTCTCGTCATGCGTATAACCCCGCTCTTTACTTTAGGTGGCGGAATAAATTCATCTTCGTTTACTGTGAAAAGGTATTCTATGTCATAATAAGCCTGCGCAAGAACAGAGATAATTCCATAGTCTTTATTGCCTGGCCCACTGGCAAAACGCATCGCAACTTCTTTTTGAAACATGCCAACCATCTCCGGAACGGAGTCTTTGTATTCGAGAATGCTAAAAACAATTTGTGATGAAATGTTGTATGGAAAATTTCCTGCAACAGCAAATGGTTCGTTAAACAAGGTATCGAGATTTAAACGGAGAAAATCCGCTTGCATGATTCTTCCGCGAAGTTCCGCGAAGTGCACGTTGAGGTAGTCTATACTTTCACGGTCTACTTCAACAACTGTTGTTTCGAATTCTTGTCTTTCTAAAAGAAATTTGGTGAGTGCGCCCATTCCTGGTCCTACTTCAAGCACCTTCTTGTAATTCCCGTGAATGGTCAGGGCATCGGCAATGCGATGACAGATTTCAGCATTTTTAAGGAAGTGCTGGCCGAGTGCTTTTTTAGGTCTTACATTCATTGGTTATGTTATCGCTCGCAAGATATATCCTTCTGCATGGAAGTACTTCAAACTTTCTTCTAAGGCAAACAACATATTTGATTTTGCTTTTTCACTATCATGAAAAACAACAATGCTACCCGCATCTGTGTTGTCAATGACATTCTGCAAACATTCCTCTTTTGTAATATCACGATCAAAGTCTCCACTGAGTACATCCCACATAATGATGCGGTATTTTTTTTTCAATGCATGAATCTGTTGAAGAGTAATTCTTCCATACGGTGGCCGATATAGGCGGGAGTTGATACTGCGCGTTCCTAAAATGATGTTTTTCAAATAAGAAACAGTGGGAGTTTTCCAACCATCAGGATGGTTGTAACTATGGTTGCCGGTAGTGTGACCGTCAGCTAAAATCTTCTCATAAATTTCAGGATGTGCTTCCACATTTTTTCCAAGACAAAAGAAAGTTGCTTTAGCTCCATACATGCGCAAAAGCTCTAGTACTTTTTCAGTTACAATTGGTGTAGGCCCGTCATCAAATGTGAGATAAACCTCTTTGTTCCATGTTTCAATTTTCCACGTTAGATCACGAGCCAATGGCCGCAATACAGAAGGTGTTTTTACGAGATACATCAGTCAAGATTATGCGCAAGTACACATGCTTTTTTAGTTCTCACAACATTGCCTTCTGTATTGAATGCTTCGAAGTGAATCACGTATATGCCAATTGATGCTTTGGTCCTATCGTCTCTGAAACCATCCCAAGAAACACTGCCCTTTATTCCAAGAAGTTCACTCGTCATCAATTTCCGAACTGTTCTTCCTTCGCTGTCGAATATCTCAATTCTTCCCGTATATCCTGGTCCATCCACCTTGTATGAAATCGTCATGACATCATTATAGCCATCATTGTCGGGTGAAAAAAGTTCGGGTTCGATGCTCATAAGACCATCATTTCCTTGAACAATTGCTGACTGCGAGTTTTCATATCCGGGTGTTGCAAATCCTGCATTTTCGGAAGCACTGTGCCAATTGGTTACATCATTTGAAGGGCGATTGTAAGCGATTCTCTCCAGCGAAATGCCATCGAGTATATTCAGCAATGCGTAGTGCATAGATTCATCATACTTCACTTCGTCAATCAGATCACCGTTCTTATCGGAAAGAAATACTTTATCATCGGAAGAAAAATCAGAAAGACCTTCTACAATTATTATTCTATCTCTTTTCGTTTCTGGATAAAAATCATAGACTTGACTTGCATTTTGTGTGATGACAAAAAATTCTCCTGGGAAAAATAGAAGATTTTCATACACCAAGGTGTCGCCATCATTCATTTCACCGCTGGTCTGATCTGATATACTGATACGATTGAGAGAAATTGTTTTTGGTGAGTTGTTATAGATCTCGATAAAATCTTCGCCCCCATCATATGGATTGTAGAGAATTTCATTGATCAATATATCGCCCGGTGAAACGTCCTGTGGCGTGGCAAATCGACTGCTTATTAAAGCGGATTCATTTCCCCAACAATCAGTAATTCCAGCTAAAGTAAAGTTGTAGATCACGTCTTCATTCATTTCGCCAAATTGCAATACAACCCGGTTGAATTCATCTCCTGCTATATATGGATTGAAATTTTCCTGAAGTTCATCATTGACAATCCATATAAGTTCAGTAAGTGTTGATTCATCAATCGGCTCATTAAAGACCAAGGTAATTGATTCTGTTGGCTCGGCGAGCACATATAGCAATTGCGGCACTGTTGAGTCGGGTGAATTATCATACACGGAGTTTCTCGATCCTGCTGTCGTGCCATTGATGTTCACACATGCTCTCCAGTTGTCAGAGGAGCTGCACGGATCTTCAGGATTAACTCGCTCCATGGAATAGCCACCACTTTCTTTTGTAGGATCGTTATAATAAGTTTTGTTATAGCTTACCCTGTCGATTTCACCGTTGTCGCCGGATAGAATTATAGTCATGCCATTCTCAGTGAGCGATGGAAAATCCCTCATGAACGCTGTATTAGGATAAGTCAGAAAAATGAAAGGGTTATTTCCGTCATCGGTTATGATCAGAAAAGAATCAGGATGAATTATGATTTGTTCTGTGAAAAAACCGTCATTCACTCGGAGTGCTGTCATTTCTATAAAATGCGATGTGGTATTATGTATTTCTATGAAGTCGACAGATGGAGTAGCAAGTTGACTACCATCTGAACCGTCAGCGAGTATTTCGTTAATCAATAAATCGCCTGGCTGTGGATCAATACCGCGCATAAAACTGAGTATTGATGGTTCGGTTTGGTTGCCATCACAGTCGAGTAATCCGGTTAGGTCAAGTTGGTAACTTACCTCTGGTACAATCTCATTGACCATTGTCAGCACGAGCAATTCACGATCGTTGTTCCAAATCGGTGAACTAACAATATTGCCATTGGTGGTGTTAGTGTTGATGTTATCAATCGTGTTGATATCCATTGATTCAGCGAAGCGGATATAAATCTGCGTTTCGTTAAGAACACCAAACCCAACTACTTCTGGAGCACCGTTGGACTCGAGATTGTAAATTGAATTTTCATAACCGGGTGTTCCTCCGTCCATATTTTCACTCGCACTCCAATTGTATTTCCCGCTACATAATACTTCTGGATTTATTCTTTCAAGTGTCCAACCACCTTCTGATTTTGCGGCGTTATTATACCATTCTATAGTATAGTTGACAACATCCAATACATTGCCCTCATTGTCTGAAAGCGTTATTTCACCAAGTGTATTGGTGAATCCCGGAAAACTCTCCATGAAAAAAATGTTGGGTACAAGAGTGTCGAACAATGCTTCATTATTTATGGAGGTGACAACAACAAAACTATCTGGCTCAAGAAGCACTTGGCTAGTAAAATATCCGTCGTTAATTTGAATATCATGGAGATCCAACAATGTGTTGGTGTTGTTTCTAATCTCCACAAATTCCGCGTTAGGCAATTGAACTGGGTCAGCTGGATCAACCATGATTTCGTTGATAATAATATCTCCAAGCACAGGTGTAAATCCCAATGTGAAATTCAAAGTTGTATCCGCAATAGCTACGCCACTGCAATCGGAAATGTCTGAAACAAGAAGCGTGTATGAATTTGGCGCCGTTACTGGTAGTGAAGTGTTGACCATGACAACGTCAAGCGAAGTATTCCATGTTGCGTTTACAATACTGTTGAATGGGAGCAAGGACCATGACGGAATGCCATTGCCCGTTGTATCCATCGACTCGCTGAAAACAATTTGAATTTGCAAATCAGATACTACTTCAATCGATTCAACAATAGGAGCCTCTGTATCAGGTGCCGTGCTGTAAAGTGAGTTTTGTATTCCAGGAGTGCCACCTAAATCATTTGATGATTCTGACCAATTGCCTGATGACTGACAAGGCAATAGCGGATTGATTAACTCAAGTGTCCAGCCACCATCTCTTTTTACATCCGTCGCAAACCATTGATCACTGTATACCACAATGTCAATTATTTGACCACTGTTGTCAAGCAATGTAAGACTATCTCCAGCGTTTGTAAGCGCTGAAAATGATGGTATCCCGATTACGGAACCAGAGAAAAGTGCTGACGAAGATTCATCGCAAAGAATAGCATATGATAATGGTTGAAGCAAAAACTGAGGAAGAGATTTTTCGGTAGTGGTATTCACGAATTTCCATTCGCTTAGATCAAATGTTGAAGTAGGGCTGGTGTTGATAATCTCAACGAATTCTGCTTCAGGAAGACCAACTACAGGTGTGATGTCGGCAAGTATTTCGTTGAACACTACATCGCGATAGTTGGGTGTTGCAACTTGCACCCAAATGAAGTCAATGCTGAGCGGAGCGGAAATAATATTCGATGCTTCATCGCTGATGTTGCTGATGCTTAAAGTGTAATTCTGGTTGGCGATTAGTGATGATGAAAAGCTCAAATGTACCAGGGCGGGGTTGTCGATATCGCGCAATGCCAGCTGCGGAGTTCCCAATCCGGGAGCGTTATAGTTAACTTCGGTTTCTGCTGATGATTGTTCTAGGGGTTCACTAAACAATAAATCAACGTCGTTGGCATTGATGGCCGTAGCCGATATGATATCAGGCGCGGTAGTGTCTGTGATCACATTGCCAGCGTAAATATTATCGAAGAAAAAATTATCTACGTTTGATGATGTATAAGTGCACACGATGCCGAAGTGTTGACTTTCATTATAAGAAGTTTCGGTAAAATTCATTTCTGTAATGAAGTTTTCACCACCTGCGACGTCTACGCCAATGGTCCACATACCAGCGTTATCACGCACTACTTTTATGCTTACATCGAATGATGTAGAAATGTTCGTTGTACCTGATGCAATTAGCGTAGTGCTTATTCCGTCATCTTTATAAAATCTGATCACATCAGCGGATAGCGCTTCTCCAAGTTTCAAAAAGTATCCCGAAACACCAGCCGAGTTGTTACCTGTGTACGCAAACCCAGAGTTGTTTGATGTCAAGTATATCCTTGATTGATTGGCATCACTACCTGAGAAAGTCTGGTTAATCTTGATTCTCCATTCCTTGTTGTCGAGATCAATAAAATTGAGAGGTGTGCTCAGATATGATTGTAGTAGAACAGGGTCAAGGTCATTGAGTTGTAGTTCGTTATTCGCGACAACAAAATTTTCCGTATTTCCACTCCAATTTGGATTGACGCTGAAGTCACCATCCGAGAAATCATCGCTGAATTGCGAAATGGCAGGCAACGACAAAGCGCATGTGATGGCAATTGTCAGAAGAGATCTGAAATTTTCCTCAGCAAAGTTGATGGCTTTTTTTATGCTTGACAGGGTTTGAAATATCATGTTTCAAACATAATGAATATGATGTGATCCTGTGTTCACTTTATGCCATGAAAACATGATAGATTTGCGGTATTATTCTAACCGTATGAAAGTTGCCGTAGTAGGTGCCACAGGTCTTGTGGGAACTAAAATGATGCAGGTATTGGAAGAAAGAGGGTTTCCGGTGACGGAACTCATTCCTGTTGCGTCCGAAAAATCCGTAGGAAAAGAGATTGTCTGGAAGGGCAAAACCTGGAAAGTTGTGGCCATGGATACGGCTATTTCGATGAAACCGAACGTTGCAATTTTCAGCGCAGGAGGAGGAACAAGTCTAGAATGGGCGCCAAAATTTGCAGCGGCCGGAATAACTGTCATCGACAATTCTTCAGCATGGAGAATGGATCCTTCGAAAAAATTAGTGGTTCCAGAGATCAATGGCGATGTTTTGACTGCTTCAGATAAAATTATCGCTAACCCCAATTGTTCTACCATACAGATGGTAATGGTTTTGCGTCCTTTATTAGATCTATATAAAATCAAACGCGTTGTGGTGAGCACTTATCAGAGCGTTACAGGGACGGGGAAAAAGGCGGTCGATCAGTTGATGAACGAAAGATCAGGAGCAGAGGGAGAAATGGCATACAAATACACAATTGACCTCAACCTCATTCCTCAAATTGATTCGTTCCTTGAAAATGGATACACTAAGGAAGAAATGAAGATGGTTCATGAAACGAAGAAAATCCTTGGCGATGATTCCATTCTTGTTTCTCCAACTTGTGTCCGCGTTCCAGTAATGGGTGGTCATAGTGAATCGTGCAATATCGAATTTGATGTCGCACCGAATTTGAACGACGTAAGAAGTGCGCTAATGAGCTTTTCTGGAGTGAAGGTCGTGGACAACCCCGCTGCGTTTGAGTATCCGATGCCGCTAATTCATGCGCATGATTCCGATGAAGTTTTTGTTGGCAGAATCAGATTGGATGAGACAAATCCAAATGCGATCAATTGTTGGATCGTCAGCGACAATCTTCGCAAAGGCGCAGCAACAAATGCTGTGCAGATTGCAGAGTATTTATTGCGGAAAGGCTTGTTGAATTAAAAATCACTCTACCGGAGTGGTTTGTTTTACTTCACACTATCACCGGCATTCATTTCTTTTTCAGGTGAAAGAATGGATAATTCGCCTTCTTTATTTTCAGCCATGAGTATCATGCCCTCACTCTTGATGCCTTTGATTTCTCGCGGAGCAAGATTGGCTAAAAACAAAACTGTTTTGCCCACAACATCCTCGGGCTTGTAATGCTCTGCAATACCCGAAACCACTGTGCGCTGACCCAAACCTGTTTCCACCGTCAACTTCAGTAATTTTTTTGTCTTCGGAACCGCTTCTGCTTCAACAACTTTTACCAATCTGATATCCATTTTCTGGAAAGTATCGAAGTCGATATTTTCTTTGAATGGTTGAGCCGGCTGTTCATTTACCAATTTTTTTGATGCTTCGAGTTTTGAAACCTGAGCTGCCACCAGTTCGTCTGTTATTTTCTCAAATAGAATCGGAAGTTGTCCTATGGTGTGTCCAGCTGGCACAAGATTGTTAGATTTTGCATCGTCCCATGAGGACATTGCTATACCTAATCCATTCATTATTTTTTCACTGCTGAAAGGAAGAAATGGATGCAATGCATAAGCGGCTTTTGCCATCAGATTTACACACGTATGCATAATACGCGCGGTAGCTTCGGTATCAGTTTTTATTAATTTCCATGGTTCTGTTTCTGTCAGAAGTTTATTACCCGCACGCGCAATATTCATCGCTTCACTAAGTGCTTCACGGAACCTGAATTCTTCAATTTTTTTTCCAATGTTTTCATATGATGCTTGCGCATCTGCAATTGCCTGTGCTTCTTTTTCTGACGGCACACCGCTGTATGCTGGGATCTTGCCGTCATAAAATTTATGCATAAGCACAAACACACGATTGACATAATTGCCAAGAATATCAGCCAATTCATTGTTTACGCGATCGCGAAAATCTGTCCATGTGAATTCGCTATCTTTTTGTTCGGGCATAATGGAACAAAGCACATATCTCATTTCATCTTGTTTGCCTGGCATTTCTTCCAAATACTCATGAAGCCATACGGCCCAATTGCGTGATGTGGAAATTTTGTCGCCTTCAAGATTCATGAATTCATTTGCGGGCACATTGTACGGAAGCACAAATCCACCATGCTCGCGCAGAATGATCGGAAAGATGATGCAGTGAAAAACAATATTGTCTTTCCCAATGAAATGAATCAATCTTGTATCTGAACTTTTCCAATAGTCCTCCCAGTTTTTGCCATTTTTTTCAGCCCAAACTTTTGTATTCGTGATATAGCCGATGGGTGCATCGAGCCATACATAAAGCACTTTTCCTTCAGCGCCGGGCAGCGGAACGGGTACACCCCATTCAAGATCACGGGTCATAGCGCGGCTTTGCAACCCACCATCAATCCAACTCATGCATTGTCCAACCACGTGCGATTTCCATTCTGAAGCTTCATGATGTGCTTTGCCATCTAATTTGCCATCACGGATGTATTCTCGCACCCAATTTTCGTGATGAGCCATGGGCAAATACCAATGTGAAGTTTCTTTCAGCACAGGCTTTGACCCGCTAAGTGTTGATTTCGGATCTATCAGGTCAAGTGGACTTAATGTGCGACCACATTTTTCACACTGATCTCCATATGCTTTGTCGTTGGAGCAATGTGGGCATGTGCCGGTTATATAGCGGTCTGCAAGAAATTGCTTGGCTTCTTCATCATAGTATTGCTTCGAAGTTTCTACTTCGAAGCTTCCTTTTTTTTCAAGTTCGGAGAAAATACCTTGCGACATTTTGCGATGATCGTCAGATGAAGTACGATCGTATTCGTCAAATGAAATCCCAAAATCGATGAATGCTTTTTTCATCAGTTGGTGGTAGAAATCCACAATTTCTTTCGGCGTTTTTCCTTCTTTTTTAGCCCTCAAAGTGATGGCGGCTCCATGTTCATCGCTGCCACAGATGAAGGCGACGTCTTTTTTATTGGCGCGCAAATAGCGGACATAAATATCTGCGTTGAGGTATGCACCGCCTATATGACCAATGTGCAAGGGTCCATTGGCGTAGGGCAATGCTGAAGTCACTAAATATCTTTTCGGCTCACTCATGTTTACTTCTTTTTTTCAAATCTGAAGTTTATAAGTTGATGAAACGGTTGTGTTTCGCATCCTTATATAATAACAGATTTGTGGCGCAAGATAGTTTTGAGATGAGCGTAATTATTCCACCATTTTTAAAAAGCGGAGATAAAGTGGCCATAGTTGCTACAGCCCGCTGGATTACAGAAGATCAACTTCAGCCTGCTTTGGACCTATTCAATGAATGGGGGCTACAAGTTGTGACTGGAAAAAACCTTCATACGAAGAACTTTCAGCTTGCAGGAAGTGACCTCGAAAGGGCGATAGATCTGCAGGAAATGCTTGATAATCCTGAAATCCGGGCAATTGTGATCGCACGCGGAGGTTATGGTACCATACGCATGTTGGATCAACTTGATTTTAGTGGTTTTATGAAATCTCCAAAATGGATCTGCGGATATAGTGATATTACTGTGTTGCATGCGAAACTGGCGCAATTGAATGTTGCTAGCATTCATTCAACAATGCCGATTTCCTTTCCTGATGCCACTTCTAAGGCGCTTCAAAACTTGAAAGAGTCGTTATTTGGCACACTTGGCGAAATTTCCTTTTCTTCTGATTTCAATTCTGCAGAGCAAGTGAAAATTCAAGCCCCAGTGCGAGGGGGAAATCTCTCAGTGCTATATAGCTTGCTCGGAAGTGAGGAGTTAAAGACCATAACTGACTATGTTTTATTTGTTGAAGATGTTGATGAAATGCTCTATCACATCGATAGAATGTTCATGGGGCTAAAACGAAGCGGTTTTTTCCATAAAGTAAAGGCCATTTGCGTAGGCGGATTTACACAGATGAAAGACAATACCGATCAATACGGCTTTTCAGTCCAGAATCCTTGGGGTCATAGCGCGGAAGAAACGGTGATGCGCTTTGCTAAGGAGCTTGCAATACCCGTATTCTTTGGGTTTCCAGCAGGCCACATGTCTGACAATAGGGCGTTTTATTTCGGGATTCCTACCACCCTGGAAATGAGTTCCGGCTTGGCTGTCATGAAATTCCAACACAAATAATGTGATAAGTTTTGCCGGATATTGGCAGTTCTCTGTTGATTATCATCAATTTGCTTATCGATAAACATACTTACATTTGCTAAGTGTAAAAAATACACTAAGTGGCGATTTACACACTTGACATAGAAGCGGATTATGATTTCGAACTCATAGGATTGAGCAGTCATGAAAATGATTATAGATTGGCATGGTCACTCAATAGAAGTATGAACTGGAAGTTAATAAGGCATGAGGATGTTTTGAGTGGAAATAAAAAAGTGGAAACGTGGCATGCGCAATTCCGATATGTGAATACATCAGATCATTCTGTGATAACGTTAATTGACAACAAGACAGCTGATGGGCTTTTTATACAGGAACTCGCGCAATTGGACTATATCATCAAAATTGAAAATGCTAGAGAAGATTTCGATGATAGTTTTTATCGTAAGCTTCGAAAAACACCTTTCGTTGTAACTGCATATCCTCTTGAAGTTGCCAAATTAAAATCAAAAAGAAATTTACTATTTGAGAATAGATAGGAAAAAAATTATGACAACCAAAACAAAAATTGTAGCGACAATCGGACCGAGCAGCAGCTCGAAAGAAGTGCTCAAACAAATGATAGAGCAAGGACTAGATGTTGCGAGATTGAATTTTTCACACGGATCATATGAAGATCATTTGAAAGTTGTGAATTATGTGCGCGAGATCAACAAGGAGTTGGGTACGAACACGTCATTGCTGGCGGATTTGCAAGGCCCAAAGCTAAGAGTAGGGGAGATGCAGGATGGCAGCGTTGAACTAGTCGCTGGAAATAAGATAACAATAAGCACTACAAAACAAATTGGCACCGACAAGGTAATTTATACGAATTACAAAGAGTTTGCACAAGATGTAACTGCAGGTGAAACTGTGTTGTTAGATGATGGAAAGTTGATGCTGAAAATTCTTTCTACTAATGGAAAGGACACCGTGGAATGTGAAATCATACAAGGCGGTCCTCTTTCATCCAGAAAAGGATTAAATCTTCCAAACACAAAAGTGTCTTTGCCTTCGCTATCTGAAAAGGACTTATTGGACCTTGAGTTCGCTTTGAACCAAGATGTGGATTGGGTAGGCTTATCTTTTGTGAGAAATGCAGATGACGTTGTTGCTTTGAAGGCAATTATTAGTGGTGCCAACAAACACGCTAAGGTCGTTGCGAAGATTGAGAAACCAGAAGCTGTTGCACAAATTGATGAAATCATCAGGGTTACTGATGCTGTTATGGTTGCAAGAGGTGATCTCGGTGTTGAAATCCCATTGCAAAGTGTACCTTTGATTCAAAAGAAAATTGTGAAGAAATGTGTTACAGCAGCTAAGCCAGTAATTGTTGCAACGCAGATGATGGAAAGCATGGTGACAAATGTGACACCAACCAGAGCTGAGGTTACAGACGTTGCAAATGCCGTTCTTGACGGCGCTGATGCTGTGATGTTGAGCGGTGAGACATCTGTAGGGAAATATCCAGTTGAAGCGATTCGCATCATGAACAGCATCATAGTTGAGGCCGAAACATACGGTGATTTGTACTACCACGAAGAGATTCCAGTGGAGGTTGATGAGAAAAGATTTATGACTGATAGCATCTGTTATAGCGCCTGCAGATTGGCATTTCGTGTGAAGGCGTCAGCACTTGTTACCATGTCGTTTAGTGGTTACACTGGTTATAGAATTTCAAGTTGGAGACCAAATGCAATGGTTTTTGTTTTCACAAGCAACAGAAAAATATTGACGCAAATGAATCTTGTTTGGGGAGTTAAAGCTTTCTATTATGACAAGATGGTGAGTACGGATCAAACAATTGCAGATATACGGTTTTTCCTAAAGAAAAATGGTTATACCAATGAGGGGGATTTTATTGTTCACCTGGCATCTATGCCGATATCAGAACAAGGTATGACGAACATGATCAAGTTGAGCAAGGTTTAATTTAAATACCTCTTGTAAAAAAAATTCCGGATCTCGTCCGGAATTTTTTTTG
>Ga0075163_10005448_pt1 | contig 16974 bp, 19 predicted proteins | sample JI1023141ADNA_FD_71478 | JGI IMG/M metagenome (GOLD analysis project Ga0075163, IMG submission 71478) | Wastewater effluent complex algal communities from Wisconsin, to seasonally profile nutrient transformation and Carbon sequestration -... | ecosystem: Engineered > WWTP > Effluent > Algae...
TGAAGCAGTTCGGGCCGCCAATCAGTTAAAACCCGATCTGGTGTTTCTGGATATTCAAATGCAACCCTTTGGCAACGGTTTTGATTTTTTGCAGCAGGCCTGGAAAAAAGGAGCATTCGGGGTGATTTTTACCACTGCTTTTCCGGAATACGCCATCCAGGCCATCAAAGCCGTACAACCCTGGGCCTATCTCGTGAAACCTTTCAGCGTCACCGACCTTGTGGAAGCGGTGGAAGTAGCGACCGAAAAACTGCGCGACTCCGAAAACCACAGCATCATGGTCACCGACAGCCGCAAGGGCACCCTGGTGCTCCGGGTGCGCGATATTCTCTACTGCGAAGCCGACGGCCCCACCACCGATATCTTTTTGCTGCGCAACAACAAGATCGAAAAAATCATCGCCTCAAAGGTGTTGAAGGAAATCGAAGCCGAACTGCCGGAATCCCTTTTTTGCCGCACCCATCACAGTTATGTAGTCAATATGCAGCACGTGGTTCGCTACGAACGCACCGGCCGCAACGGGCTTATCTACCTGCCGCTGAGCGCCTGCGTTTCTATTTCGGTGCTGAAAATGGAACACTTCGAGGAGCGTTTCGGGGCGTTCATCGGGGGGTAAGGCGGGCATGATGGGCCTATGCGCGTTTTATTCCCTTCCCAATTTCCAACCTCCTCCATCTTTCACCCGCGCCGCGTGCGCTCCAGGCAGGCCCTGGCCTGAGGTTTTTGCAGCAGTACGTAAAGGCTTTCTTTGGCCCGGAACAGACGCGCTTTTACTGTTCCGATCGGAATGTCCAGTTGTTGGGCGATTTCCTCATAACTCAGGTCTTCGTAATACCGCAGTTCGATCATGCGGCGGTAACGTTCATCGAGGCGGTCGAGTAATTGCTGCACCAGCACGATGCGCTGTTCCTGCATCAGCGCCTCTTCCGGGGTCGGCATTTCGGATCGGTAATTCTGGAGCCAGTCGGTGGCAAAACCTGACGTTTCGCCCGTTGCGCTGAAATGTACGATCGAAGGTTGCCTTTTCCGGGTAAAATCGATCAGGTTGTTCATCGCTATTTTGAACAGCCAGGTGCTGAATGCGTGCGTCGGTGTATAAAAGTGAAGTTTGCTGAATGCTTTTTCGAAGGCTTCCATGGTCAGGTCGCGGGCGTCTTCGGTGTTTTTGACCCGCTGGAGCATCAGTTGAAAAATGGCAGGCCGGTATCGTGCCAGCAATTGTGCATATGCGACCTGACACCCCTTGATGGCGGTGTTGACAAGCAGTTGATCTTCTTCCGCACGACCTGTGCGTGGTTTTGGTGGTGTTCCGGTTACTTCCATGCAGAGCGGGCGCGCCAGGGCGCCATTAAAGAAATGGGTACAAAAGCTCCATAGTACGCTGACAGCAGCGCGTCGTAAATCGGAATCCGGGAAAGCAAACGAGATTCGCGCAGCAAGGGAAATAATCTGCCGTAAAGGAAAAGCAGGGCACAGCAGCGCGCGAAGAGCAGCAGGGTTACAGTTACCATGCCAAAACGGCCCCATAAAAGCAGCGGCAACAGGAAATAATGCAAGGTATGTGACAAACTCAGCATTGCCAGCGCCCACTGGTGCGAACGCCGGTACCGGTGGCCGGCTGTCAGGTGCCGCCGCTTTTGCAGCATCCATTCGCGCCAGGTTTTTTTTGCGTCCGAATACATAAACGTATCGGGATGCAGGCAAACCACCGTATTGCCGGCATGGGCTGCCGCATTCACCAGCAGGTCGTCGTCGCCGGAAGCCAGGTCGAGGTGATGCGCAAATCCACCGGCCCGCTCGTAGGCCTTTTTTTTGAAAGCCAGGTTGCGCCCCACCCCCATGTAAGGCATACCCGCCACAGCGAAAGAGCCATATTGAATTGCTGTTTGGGCGGTTTCAAAACGCGCCCAGCCGTTCAGAAATCCCGGCGCCGGGTGCAGCGGCCCATAGCCCAGCACGATCTCTGTTCCGGGTTTTGCAGTCAGCGCGGCGGCCATAAGGACCAGCCAGTACGGCGAGGACGGGCAACAATCGGCATCTGTCACCAAAAGACAATCGTACCGGGCGGCAGCGATGCCCAACGCCAGCGCCTGTTTTTTACCGGGCTGTTTTTTCTCGGGCACCCGCAATACCCGCAAACGCGGGTGGGTTTGCTGCCATTCGCGCAAAAGAACCGGGCTTTCATCCTCCGAAGCATCGTCCACGACCAGGAGTTCCCAGTCGCCTTCGTACTGCTGGGCCAGGATCGCGGGCAGGTGGCGCCGCAGGTTGGCGGCTTCGTTGCGGGCACAGAGCAGGATGGAGATGGGGATGGGGATTGGGGATTGCGGATTGGGGATTGGGGATTGCGGATTGCGGATTGGGGATTGGGGATTGGGGATTTTTGAAAAAACGCCGAGTATGACCGCCAGTTGGAAAAGTGTGGCAGCGACGTAGAGCCAGAACAGGAAAGGCCAGAGGAATGTAAAAGACATGGAAAGATTGGGCGGCGAAGCAGTAAAAGTAAGCCGAATTGTCACACTTTTGCGGCGTACATTATGAAACGAATTATCATCGCCATCGACGGGCATTCCGCCTGCGGCAAAAGTACATTGGCAAAAGGCCTGGCCCGGGCCTTACATTACGCCTACCTCGACAGCGGGGCCATGTATCGGGCCGTTACGCTCTATTTTCTTGAAAATCAGATTGATTACAACGAACCGCAGGCAGTGGACGAAGCCCTGCAACGGATCGAAATCCACTTTGAGCGCATCGAAGGGCAAAATCGCACCTTCCTCAATGGCCGCGACGTGGAGCACGATATCCGCGAGATGCGGGTGAGTGAACACGTCAGCCCGGTATCGGCTATATCGGCGGTGCGCCGGGCGATGGTGCAGCAACAAAAAGCGATGGGACAACGCCGGGGCATTGTGTCCGACGGGCGCGACATCGGCACCGTGGTATTCCCGGATGCCGAATTGAAAATATTCCTGATCGCCGACCTCGACGTGCGCACCAGCCGCCGACACCTCGAACTGGCCGCCAAAGGCATCGATGCCGAATGGGACGACATCCAGAAAAACCTGCTGGAACGCGACCGCATCGACTCCAGCCGGGCCGACAGCCCCCTGCGCCGGGCTGACGATGCCATCGTGATCGACAACACGCTGCTGTCGGAAGAACAACAACTGGAAAAAGCCCTGGCCCTGGCGAAAGAGAAAATCGGCGCCTGAGCCAATTCCCGAAAAAGAAAGGAGCCAGGCCATGACTGTTGTCGATGATCCGGCTCCGTTCAGTTGGATTGTTCAGAATGTTGATTTACTGGCGCTTCGAAAGCGCGTTGGTGAGCGAGATGAGCCCACCACCCACGACGAAAAGGCCGAGGGAGATTCCAAGGATTATCATGTGATTAAAAATAATGTTGTTAAGAAAATAATTGTTCATCCGGAATAATTGCCTTTGCCTGCACTGCCGAAAAAGCCGGAATACGGGGCAATTGGCCAAAATTCGTTGTATTTGAAGCGGCCAGGCCAAGAATAATGCCAAACCCCGGCCATTAGGAATCCGTTTAGAGAGCAGATGTGCATAAAATTTGCAGGAGCAGTGCGAATCATGTTATTTTTGTGCGACTTAACCGTTTGTCCCATGTTACAACACTGGCTGAAAGATATGGTCGAGCGGCACGCCTTCGGTGTGTGCCAGTACCTCGGCGAAAAAATGCGCGTCGCTCCGGGCGAGGTGCGCAAGTACTTCATTTACACGTCCTTTATCGGGATGGGTTCGCCCCTGATCGTTTACCTTTTCATCGCCTTCTGGGTAAATGTGCGGCGTTACATCCGCCGCGGTAAAAACGTCATCTGGGATTGATCGACCGGGGTTCCGGCATCTGTCACAAAAGTCTCCTGCGATCATTCACAGGGGACTTTTGTTTTTGGGCGGAGCAGGTTACTTTCAGCAATGTTTTACTCGATACAAACCTGCAATTTATTCGACCATACTTTTGCGTCCGGCATTTCATTTTTGACAGCATTGCGGCCTTTGGGTTTCGGACGGAAATAACCCACAATCAGGGTATAATACCGGCCGGACTGGAGCCGGTATTTGCGCAGATCGATCAAATCGACCCGGATGCTCACCGTGCTGTCTTTGGGCAGTTCATCCCAGTGAGGCGAGGTGGTTAGCAGGTCGCAGGTCGTGATGAAAGGCATTACATACTGCTTGTTTTCGTCCAGTATTCCAGCGAGGTAAAAATGCTTCGAGTTGGCGACCAGATGACTGCTGCTGCGATTGGTAATGCGCACCTCTACACTGGAATTTTGCAGTGCCACGATGCAGGCCTCACGCACCACCTCCATTTGAAGGTCGCTGGATAGGGTTCCGGTGTTGGCTGTTTTGCATCCGGCTAACAGCAAAACAAGGTTACAAGTGATAAAAAGTCCTTTTTTCATGTGTTTAATAGCGTTTGGTCATCCTTCGATACCTGTTTCGGGCGGCTGGCCCGTTAAACAAACGAAATCAGAACCTGCGATTATATTCCCGATGGGATAACTTTGCTCCGCGTATACTTATTCAGACCCGATGAAGCGCTTTTTTCCCGATTTTATCCTGATCGCGCTTCTGGCGACGCTCAGCATTTTTTTTTACCGGCACACCATCAGCAACTGGCCCTCGCACATCCATGCCTGGACGCAGGGTGACCGCTATGCCCTGGCGATCAAATTTGCCGACAGTGGTCTGAATCTGTTCAAACCCCGCACCTACAACCTGCAAACAAAGGACGGTATCACAGCAGTGGACCTGCCGATCCACGACTATGTTGTGGGCGTGCTGATGTACCTGAGTGGCAGCAGGATTCCTTTCCTGTTCCGGTTTTATACCCTCGTTTTCAGCATTCTGGGTTGCTGGTTTTTGTTCAGGCTGGCCAGGGATGCGAGCGGCTCGGCCATCAAAGGCATCACAGCAGCCGTTTTTGTGTTCACCTGCCCGGTCATCACTTATTATCAGACCGGGTTTATTCCGTCGGCCACGAGTTTTTCGTTGTTGCTGATGGGCTATTTTTTTTATTTCCGTTACCAAAAAGAAGCGAAAAGCAATGATTTTTATTGGGCAACCGGCTTGATGACGGTGGCGGCCTTGTCGCGCTCCCCGTTCAATATTTTCCTGTTTGCCATTTTGTTGCATCAAGCACTGGATTGGTGGCAAAACAGAAAAATCGTTCGCCGCGAAGCCTTGGCCTTTGTGTCGGCTTTTTTGGTCATGGCAGCGGCCAACCTGTATAAGGTGTGGCTGGCACAAGCCTATGGCTCCCAATTCCTCGGCCAACTGCGCCCTGCCCGCAGCCTGGAGGTGTTGTGGCAAATCATGCAATCCGTGCAGGAACGCTGGACCTTTCAGTTTTTTACGTGGGGGCACTATGCGGTATGGATACTGGCGGTTCTTTTTCTGATGCTTCGCCTGATTCAAAAAAAATGCGCCCCTTTGACACGACGGATGTTGCTGCACAGCGGAATCGCGCTGGCAGGCAGCCTGGTGTATTTCGCCCTGATGGCCAGCCAGTTTGTGGACCACGAGTATTATTTCATGGACAGCCTTTATCCCGGCATGCTGCTGCTGCTCGTGGCCGGATTGACTTGTATGTCCGATTCGCGCAGTCTCCAGGGAAAAATCTTGTACACCGTGATGGCTGCCGCTCTTGTCTGGGGCGCCCTGGACTCCAAAAAAGTGCAGGATGTAAAATATTCCGACAAACTCTCCGAGCAGGCCGAAACGACCCGAAAAAACTTCATCGGGGCTGAAATGCTGCTTGATTCCCTTCAAATCCCTCGCGATGCCCGACTGCTGGTGATCGACGCCTGGTCCACCAACATCCCGCTCATCCTGATGGATCGCATGGGCTACACCCTGATGTCGACCCGTCGCGATGTTTTGACCACAGCAGTGGATTGGGACTATGATTTCGCCGTGGTGCAGGATTTGTATTTTCCGTCGGATGTGGTGAGCAACTACCCCGAATTTCTGGCGCGGTTCGCCCGGATAGGCGGCAACGGGCGCATTTCTGTTTTCAAAAAAAATACCGTCCCCCGACCGGCACCACTGGCGGAGGCGCTGGGCATAACAACAATCTGGAAATCCGATTCACTTGAATTTCAGGATATCGCCGGAGCAAGCGCCTGGCAATTTGATTCCCTGAGTACAGCGGCGTACCGATCGCCCACGCAATCGGGACTGCTGGCAAAAAGCCGCGAATTCGGGCCTACGTTCCAAATCGAAACCGGCGCATCCGAAGGCCGGCGCCCTTTTGGCAAAGTTCTTTTTGAAGGCTGGTATCGCGCACGGGTACCGGGCGGCAAACTGCACACCGTCGCCACGCTCGAAAGCAACGGGCAGGTCGATTACTACGGCGGCTATGCCTTCAACGTCGATTCGGTCGGCGCATGGCAGCCGTTCCATGCGCTGTTTTACCTTCCGGCAGCGGCTCCGCCGGGACAGCGGTTGAAATGTTACATCTGGAATCCCGACGGAGCCGAAGTGTACCTTGATGATTTTAAAGTGACCCTGTATTGACAGCGGTCAATGGTTCACTTCGCGCCGTTCGTACTTGCAGCACTCATGCAATGCATCGTACACCGCATCGTCGGCCCTTTCCTTGTCGGTATCGTGCCCCACGGCAGCCACGGCCTTGTGCACCTGGCCGGGCTTTACCTTGACCGGGTCGAATACCAGCGTGAGCATTTTGCTGTCCACATCCCAGTCCGCCTGGGTTACGCCTTCGATTTTGGCGGCTTTTTCGATGCGCTTTTCGCACATGCCGCAGTTGCCATAAACCTTGAATTTGGTGGTCATGGCATTATTGTCCGTTTGCGCCTGGCTCGTTTGAAATCCCAGGGCGACAATTAGTATGCTGAAAAAAAATCCGTATTTCATGATGTTGTGTTGATGGTTGACTGGTGATTTGGGTATTTGATGATTTGTTGAAAGCGGCTGTTCAGAGCCCTGCCGGGGCAAACCGGACGCCGATATAGGCCACCTGCCCCATCATGGGCGCCCATATCTGGGAGCCATTGAAATAGGGGCTGCCGGGATCGTTGGCTGCGATGATGGCCGCATGTTGCTGGTATCCGTTGAGGTTTTCACCACCGACGTACACTTCGATTTTTTTACCAAAACGCCGGGTAACCTGCGCATTCAAGACCGCGAACGTGGGGCTTGTCTCCGGAAAATCGTGTTTGTATTCATGCGGTACCTGTGAGTTGTCGGGCAGGCGCTGCGGGCCTACGATCTGGACGCGCGTATTGAACATCCAGTTTTTGTCGGGTGTGGTGTAGTCCAGCGTTATGAGACCGCGATGTCGGGCCACCAACGGCAGGGTGCGCAACACGCCGTCGGAAAAAGTAGCGCGTGCATCGTTCCATTTGTAGGCCAGTTTCAGGTCCAGGCCTTTCAGCAAATTGTATTGCAGGGTGGCAAGTACGCTGTTGCTGAACGATGGGCCGGTGGCATGGTAAAAAAACACCTGGGTGGGCGACTGGTCCACATCCACCAGTATTTGCTTTACAAAATCGGTGCGATACAGGTCAATGCTGAAACTGGATTCCCGGCGGGCGATCTTGAAGTTTTGGGTAAAATTCAGGCCGTAATTCCAGGCTTCTTCCAGGCCGAGATCGTAGGCAAAGTGCAGCGTGCGGTTGCTGGCCAGCAGGCTGATGTTTTCGGCCATCAGATTGGGCGACCGGAACCCGCGACCGGCAGAAACACGCACAATGCTGCTCTGCGAAAAATTGTACTTCGCACTCAATCGGGGGGTGAACAACAGGCGGTCGAACCGGCTGTTCCAGTCCGCGCGGGCGCCCAGCACCACCACGAGGTCCGGCATTTCCATACTCAGGTTCGGACGACTGTAGGTATATTCCAGCATGGCGCCCGGCACGGCTTCGCGCCGGTCCAGTTTGCCGTCGTTCACACTTTCCCGGATATCGTCGTACTGGAAAGAAGGCGCCGCCACAATTTTGTGGTCGGTGGTGCCAATGATGGTCTGATACAATGACTGCCAGTAAAACGACTGCTGCTCAGCGGTATAAGTGTTGGGGCCAAACAGCGAACTGGTCCGGTGCCATGATGCCGACACCATGTTGCCGAGTTGATTGTATGGTTTGCCGCCGATGCCTTCGTAGCCGACTTTCCCCCATACTTCCACACGGTCATTGTTTTGCCGGATACCGAACAAACCCGGAACCCCTTCCAGCGGGTTGATCTGGCCGCCTTCGCGCTGGTCGGTGAGCGCCTGCACGTTGAACTGGGCGCACATTTTCGGGCTTTCGTAGAAAACGCGGTACAAACCGTTCAACTGGCGGCGGCTCGGCGAGTCATAAAAATTGTCGTCGTTCATGTCCCACTTGTTCTCCACAAAACTGCCGTGGAGCAGCAAGCCATTTGACACTTTGCCTTTCCCCTTGTGGTTCAGGTGAACGTTGAGTTCGCCGCGCCCTTCGGTGGACGAGAATGCATTGACAAAAACGGGTTTGTCGAGATGAGGCTTGACGAGTTCGATGTTGATCTGGCCGGCGATGCCGGCATTGCCGTTTTTGACCGAGCTGGCCCCTTTGGCCAACTGGATGCCGTCGAGCCAGGTGCCCGGCACGTATTCGAACGCAAAGGGCGTGGCTATGCCGGCCATTGTGGGGCGGTTTTCGACCATAAACTGGCTGTAAACGCCGCGCAGACCGAGCATCTGGATTTCCTTCACACCGGTCAGCGCATTGGCATAGGCGACATCAACGGCGCCGTTGGTTTCAAAACTTTCGGAAAGATTGCAACAGGGCGCCTTGCGGAGTTCCCTGCTCCCGATGCTTTCCACGTTGCGGGTTTCGAGCGTGGATACATGGTTGTCGAAACCGTGGCCCGAAACCGTGACTTCCTGAATCCGGGCAATGCCGGTGACCTCAATCCAGAGGTTGTTTTCGGTAGGCAACACCTGCACTTCGGCGGGCGAATGACCGACATATTGCACCACCAGCGTGGCTTCGACGTCGCGGGCAGGCAGGCTGAAGCGCCCGGAAGTATCGGTGACAGTGCCCGTTTTGGTGTCCTTCCAGAAAACGGTGGCGCCGATCAGCAGTTCTTCGCGGTCGTCGGTGACGATTCCTGTCAGATTGGAAGCAGGTGTTTGGGCATGGAGAAAATTCAGACAGCAAATCAGCCCTGCGATGAGGGCTTTTATTTTTTTCATTGTTACATCACGATAGTGCTGACCTTGCGGTCAGCGATGACAAAATCAGGCGCAGGGGGCAGCAGATGCGAATGGGCATTGCCGGCGGACGAATCGGCCGCACTTCTGATTTAACAACGAAAAGTTTGGAGGCGCAGACAAATTTCGCGCCCGGAGAGAGACGGAGGGGGAGATTTGTCCGTAAAAGTGGATTCACAGATGGCCGGCCTGAAATAGCGCCGGAACATGGGCATTTTTTCGATCCAAAGCGGGCAATCGAAATGTTTTTCGAAAGGTTTGTCTACCACGAATTCGGTTTTCAACTGAAAAACCCGGGTAGATTTCTCCATGCAGCCGTCATTTTCGGCAGCACAGGAGGTTTCATCCTGCTGGCAGCACGAAGGTTTTTCAGGCGGCGCCTGCTTGCGGCAGCAATCAGTGGCCTCCGGACGTTCCTGAACGGCGCAGGCGTCGTGGATGGAAAAAATGGAAACGGTCGACTTGCCGAGGCAGTAGCAGTAAATTTGATGTACGCTCACCCCGACCGTAGCGGTCAGCAGTGCGGCTATCCAAAGCCAGGCGAACGATTTTACTGTGCGGGTCGACATTATAATATAGGTGGCGTGGTCAGCGAAAAAAAACGGGAATACCGTTGCCAATACCTTGCTGCAAAGGTATACCCAAAAGATCAGAACGACAAAATACTTTGCGTAGTTTGAACGCCATTTGCAAAGATGTGCGAGGTCGGAAAAAGCGCAAACCGGGTTCCGAAAAAGGTGTTGCGGCATTTTTTAGGGGTCCGTGAGCAGCAATCGTGTCAACTTGAACTTTAATTTTACTTCAATATTTGCATGTTTACGACATTGTCAAAGCATTAATCGCCTCAAAACGGGCAAAACAAAATGAATTTCCAAAAGCCGTTGTTGGAAATTGTAAACCTCACACTATTTTTACCGCCACGAAAAAACCTCCTCAAGGCAGGTAAACAGTTTTTCCACCCCCGGCAATAATTTTTTTGTTGGCCGCACACCATTTTTCCCGTCGCCTGCATCTATGCACAAAACGGGTTCAGAACAAGACGATGAAGTTCGGCGTCCGGTGGAAAAACGTGTTGTCCTGCGGGAGTTAAAGTCAAACTCAATCATTCATCAACTTAAATTAAAACGCAGCATGACAGCAGCAAAACCCACTCAAGCAAAACAACAGCAAGGCGGCGGATTTTCGGCCATCTTCCCGTTCATTATTATCCCTTTGCTTTACGTAGTTGCTTACATCGTATTTGACAATGTATTCGGTGCCGACAGCAACTTCGTGGAAGGTGACCGCACCAAAGACCCGCTTCCCGGCAACTACATGGGCACCATTTACAAAGGTGGCTTTGTGGTTCCGATCCTTTTGACCCTTTTGTTCACTGTAGTCGTGTTCGTGATCGAACGTTTCATTACGCTGCGTCAGGCCCGCGGCACCGGCAACATTGACGCTTTTGTACGCGGCATCAAAGGTTTCCTGGATCGCGGCGACATCAACGGCGCACTCGCTGCCTGCGACAAGCAAAAAGGCGCAGTAGCCAACGTAGTACGCGCAGGTTTGGGCAAGTACGACGAAATGATGAAAACCACCGGCATGGAGAAAGACGAGAAAGTGATTGCCATCCAGAAAGAAGTGGAAGAAGCAACCACCCTCGAACTGCCGATGCTGGAGAAAAACCTCAACATCCTGGCGACCATCGCATCGATCGCAACCCTCATGGGTCTGTTCGGTACGGTTTTGGGGATGATTCGTTCGTTCGCTGCTCTGGCAACCGCCGGCGCTCCGGACTCCACCGCACTCGCAACCGGTATCTCCGAAGCCCTTATCAATACGGCACTCGGTATCGGTACGTCGGCGCTGGCCATCATCTTTTACAACTTCTTTACCAGCCGCATCGACGCCATGACTTATCGCATCGACGAAGCCGGTTACAGCCTGACGCAAACATTTGCTGCCAAAGGACACTAATTTTTCGTTGTTCGTTGAACGTTGTCAACGGAAAGAACATTCCGATGCAACTAACTGAAAATCAACAGATCAACATTCAACCAATCAACAACGCAAGATATGCCAAAGCATAAACCTAAACGGGGCTCACCGTTGATTGACATGACAGCCATGACTGACGTGGCGTTTCTGCTGCTCACATTTTTCATGCTTACCGCGAAAATGAAGCCGCAGGAAAACCTTGTCATTGACACGCCTGCGTCTATTTCCCAGACAAAACTCCCGGAATCCGGCACACTGACCATTCTGGTGGGCAAGGACGGACGGATTTTTCTCGACATGACCGGCCAGCATACACGTCAGGAGTTGATCAACAGCATGAACGATCAATACCAGATGGGCCTCACGGAACAGGATAAACTCCTGTTTACCAATGTCGGCAGTTTCGGTGTGGCAAGAAGTCAACTCAAAAAATACCTCAATACCATACCGACCGAACGGACAAAATTCCCGGCCAATGGTATTCCGGTAGACACCCTGGACGTCAACAAAAGCGAATTGGCCAACTGGATTCACAATGCGCGCCTTGCCCAGTTCAAAATGAAGCAGGAAGGCAAAGTGAAGGACGAATACGTTATGGTAGTGAAAGCCGACAAGGATACTCCCTACCCTGCTGTTCAAAAAGTGATCAATACGCTGGTGGACATCAACGTCAACAAATTCAACCTCATCACTGGTCTGGAAGCCGACCCGAATAAATTGCAGGCGGTGAAAAAAGAAGGCGGTGAATAGTGGCCGGAGTGGTGAAGCCTGAAGATTTTGCTTCCGGATTCAAACAACGCGCTGCACAGTAAAAACTATTTCATCACTAAAAAAAGCAACAGCGATATGGCTGAAATAGCACAAGACAGTGGTGGTGGTCATAAGAAAGGTGGTAAGGTTCGCTCAAAAAAGATGTCTACCCGTATCGACTTTACGCCGATGGTGGACCTGGGCTTCCTGCTCATTACATTTTTCATGCTCACAACTACCCTGGCCAAGCCGCAGGTGATGGCGCTGGTGATGCCCGAAAAAGATATTAAAAAAGAAGATATCGAACCCGTAAAAGAGTCCAAAGTGCTCACCCTCTTGTTGGGCGCCAACGACAAAGTTTACTGGTATGAAGGCGTTACCGATGCCAAACTGGATTCGACGGACTATTCCGCCGAAGGTTTGCGCAAAGTAATTTTGAACAAAAAGGACAAGGTAAAAGGCCAGTTTGGCGAAGAGGACTATGAAGATTTCAAGACGAAAGAAGCCCGCAAAGGTTCTTTCATCAACGTCATCATCAAACCCACTGCCGAGTCCCGTTACAAAAACCTGGTAGATGCGCTGGACGAAATGGCCATTTGCAAGGTGCGGTATTATGTGATTCTCGACGTTTCGGACCTCGAAAAGGATTTTATCAAGAATCCTGCAGCCGGTCTTAAATTCAACGTAGATCAGCAAATAGAAGCCGCTACAAAGTAAAAACTACCATTCAAAAACTTAAATCTTCAAATACAATGGCAGAAGAAAAAGGCACAGCCGTGTACCGGGATATGCTGGATATCATCTTCGCCAACCGAAACAGAAGTTACGGAGCCTACCAGCTCCGGCGCGATTACGGAAAGTACCTGGGTCGCGCCTTCGTCATCGGTTTGCTGTTGATAGCGCTTGCATTTGCGCTCCCGTCCATCCTGAGTGCCGTCAGGGGCTTGGTCCCTACTGAAAAGCCGATTGACGTCGTGGCCGAACTCGGTCCACCGCCGGATATCGACCCGAATCAGCCGCCGCCGCCGCCGCCACCACCGCCGCCCACACCGCCGCCGCCTACACGTTCGACGGTCAAGTTCGTGCCGCCCGTCATCAAAAAAGACGAGGAGGTGCAGGAGGAAAAACCGCCGGCAGTAGAGGAACTGATCGAAAAGAAAGATGACATCGGAACCGAAAACAAAGAAGGCAACGATGACGCCGCTCCCGCCATCGACGAAAACCCGTCTGAACTTCAGGTCGTGGAAGAAGTCAAAGTGGTGGAGGAAAAAACATACGAGATGTTCGACATCCAGAAACCGCCGAGTTTCCCCGGCGGTGAAAAGGAACTGCTCAAATTCCTGAGCGAAAACATCAAGTATCCACCGCTGGCGCGCGAAAACAACATCCAGGGCACGGTGGCACTCACTTTCGTGGTCGGTAAAAACGGCCAGGTTAGCGATGTGCAGATCGTGAAGGACATTGGCGGCGGTTGCGGCAAAGAGGCCGTACGCGTCGTGCAGTCCATGCCAAAATGGAATCCGGGCGAAGCCAACGGCAACGCGGTGAAAGTACGTTTCACCCTGCCGGTTCGTTTCCGCCTCGAATAGCAGGCATCCGTCGAAACCCTCCGGTTTCGTTTATTATTATCAGAAGCGGCATTGTCCCCACGGGGCGGTGCCGCTTTTCTTTTTTCCCTCCGGGCCACCTCGAAAAATTTATTCGATTTTTTTCAAAAAAAACAGCCCTGCCCGCCCGCCAAAATATTCAACCCCAACATCTTACATTCATACGGCGCTTCGAGAAGTCCCGTTTCCCTTACACTTTTAATGACCGTACCCAACCCTCTGACGTGTTGTCACACGCCGGGGCTTCGGATTGTTTTCCCAAATTCGTTCACCTCCAACCGCGATCAAAATGGCTGATGTTCAAACCTCCGCCGGCAAACCACCCGGCAAAGTCCGCTCGAAAAAATTATCCACCCGCATCGACTTCACGCCGATGGTGGACCTGGGCTTTCTGCTCATCACCTTTTTCATGCTCACGACTACCCTGGCCAAGCCCCAGGTAATGGCCTTGGTGATGCCTGATAAATCACCTGAGAAGCCGTCGGAAGTACCTGAATCCAAAATACTGACCTTGCTGCTCGGGGCCAATGACAAGGTATATTGGTACGAAGGCATCAACCAGGCGCGGCTCGACTCCACCGGCTATGGCGCTGAAGGGCTGCGCAGGGTTATCCTGGACAAAATGAGCAAAGTACAGGACAAATGGGGGCTTGAAAATTATCTGGACATCCGGACTCAGGCACCCAAAAAAGGCTCTCACCTCACAGTCCTCATCAAACCAACCACCGAGTCCCGATTCCAGAATCTCGTGGATGCACTCGACGAAATGGCCATTTGCCGGGTGCGTTACTACATGATTCTCGATATCTCCCGTCAGGAAAACGACTTCATCAAAAACCCGGTAAGCGGCCTGTATTTCCCCATCGAACAACAGCGGCAGGCATCCGCCCGCTAAACTCCCAACCGCATCTTTTCACACTCAAATCCTGCGTCATGAAAAATCAGGAATTCGTGTCCCGCCCTGCGGACACGCTGGAAATCATTTTTGCCCATCGCAACCGCGCCTACGGCGCCTACCAGTTGCGCCGCGCCTATCCGCGCTACCTAACCCGCGCATTCGCACTTGGCCTCCTGTTCATCGGTCTGGCCTTTGCCGTACCGCATATTCTGAACGCACTCGACCGTAAAATGGATGATTCCGTGTACGTGGATATGACCCGCGAACTGGGCGCGCCGCCGGATATTGATCCGGACATGGCTCCCCCTCCACCCCCACCGCCGCCACCTACCCCGCCACCGCCCGTGCGCGCATCCCAACGTTTTGTGCCGCCTACCCCGACACCCGACGACCAGGTGAACGACGAAAAACCACCGGCGCAGGCTGACTTGCTCGCCAATGATGTCGACATCAGCGATGCCAACCGGACATCGGACAGCGACGCGCCGCCTACGATGGGCGAACCAACCGATATCCCCGACATCGTAGTACCCGCAGCGACCAAACCGGATGAAAATGAATACAATATGGTGACGGTACAGAAGCCGCCTACCTTCCCGGGCGGCGAGCAGGACCTGCTGAAATACCTGGCCGACAACATCAAATATCCGGCAATGGCGCGCGAAAACAACATTCAGGGCACGGTGGCGCTTTCCTTTGTAGTCAACAAGGACGGCACTGTAAGCGACGTAAGCATTTTGAAAGAAATAGGAGGCGGATGCGGCAAGGAAGCGGTGCGCGTGGTACAATCCATGCCGCGCTGGACGCCGGGAGAGGCCAACGGCCACGCCGTAAAGGTGCGGTTTACATTGCCGGTCAAATTCAGGTTGCAATAAGCACTCCGGCTACCCCGGATAAACCCCATAAAACGACTACGCCCGGCAGAGAAAGTCTCTGTCGGGCGTAGTATCATGTATAAAAAGTGAAATATCAGGCAAAGTCCTCTTCGGTCAGATCGCCCAGTTCCTGGCGTTCTTTCCGACGATTGTTCCACCACCACAAACCGATGCCCATCACCAGCAGGTAAGGCATGGCGAGCATATACAGGATGCCGGCGTTCAGACCTTTCGGGTCGCCGCCACCGGCTTTGAGGTTGGCTTCGGAAGATGCTTTGCACATGGCGCATTGTGCGGTGGCAGGTTCAGCAATCCACATGACAACGAACAGGATCAAAAGCGTGACAGCCCAAATTTTGAAAGTTCTATTTTTCATAACCGCTTGTTTTTCAAATTGAATCAATAGTAGGGCTTCAACATCAGATAACATATCGGACCGGTCAAAGCCACGTACAACCAAAGCGGGAATACCCAGCGTGCCATTTTTTTATGGCGTTCAAACTGGTTGGTATAAGCCCGGGTAAAAGTAAGCAGGATGAACGGAAGAATCACCGCTGCCAGCACCACATGGGTAATGAGGAAGAAAAAGTAAACCGTCCGCATCACGCCTTCGCCGCCATACCGCGTCTCCGGGGTAGTGAAATGGTACAAGACATACGATACCAGGAACAAAGCAGAACAAACCATGGCGGCATAAATAGCGCGACGGTGGTTTTCCACTTGTTTGTTTTTGATGTAGTAGAGTGCAACCAGCAAAATAACGGCGCACAGTGCGTTCAAGGAAGCGTGGATGGGCGGCAGGAAACTGAAGTCGATACCGAGGTCGATCTTGACCCTGCGCATCAGGCCGACCAACAGGAGGACAGCCGCAGAGACGATGTAGGAAATCGTGTTCAGGCGTTTTTCAAGCGCCAGGTCGGGTTGAACCGTAGACATACTGAATTATTATTGAGCAGTTGGGAGCAATATAGCAATGTGTTGTACCATTCGTTCCACTTGCTTGGTATCCAGGGCATTATAGAATCGCCGAATCGTACCGGAAGTATCGGCAAGCGCAAAATATTCAGGGACAGGTTGGACGCTTTCGGCCTTGCAATAGGATTCATATCCATTCTCCATGATGGTGCGCCAGCTGCCAAGCCCCCCCGTCCATACCCAGGTGACATAGTCGGCGCTGGGCATTTTCTGAAAATAGGATTTGAACTCGGCGGTGCCCCCGGAGGAAATCATTGCCAGCCTGAAATCAAGATTCTGACCGAACTGGTCGTACAACTTCTCATCGATGTCGAGGATGGTCCGGTTCGCCTCCGTCAAATCGGGGTTTTCTCCGAAAATGTGCAATACCACTACTTTGCCCTGCAGCATGTCTTCCTTGGAGCCATCCTGCCAGATAACGGTTGCTTTGGCAATTTTACCATAATTCGCCAGTTCGGCTACCGCATCCTTGCGCCACTGGAGCCCGTCGCGAAGATAAAGCCACGACACAGCGGGCATGGCGATAAGGATCAGGAAAAGGGCTGCGCCGATGTAAATCTTTCGCCCCATAGTGGGCTTTTTTTCTTCGTTTTCCATACACTAAGATTCTGACTGTCAACAAAAAAGGCGAGGTTTTGTTCCCCGCCGATTGTTTCGTAGTTGGTT
>Ga0075163_10005449_pt1 | contig 16974 bp, 14 predicted proteins | sample JI1023141ADNA_FD_71478 | JGI IMG/M metagenome (GOLD analysis project Ga0075163, IMG submission 71478) | Wastewater effluent complex algal communities from Wisconsin, to seasonally profile nutrient transformation and Carbon sequestration -... | ecosystem: Engineered > WWTP > Effluent > Algae...
AGCTGGTGGCAGTTCATCCGCCGGTCGCGCAACCCTGAGCTTCCGGTGGTACTGCTCGAGGACACCGGCGCGCTGATCGGTCTGGTGTTGGCACTGGGCGGCGTAGGGCTGACGGTGATGACCGGAAACCCCGTCTGGGATGGCGCCGGCACCATTGCCATCGGTGTCCTGCTCGGGGTCATCGCTGTGGTGCTGATGACCGAGACGCACAGTCTGCTGATCGGTGAGGGCGCCACTCGGGAGGAGTGCCGGGCCATTCGTGACGCGATAGATCAGACCGCCCACGTCGATCGGGTGATTCACCTCCGCACCCAGTACCTGGGCCCGGAGGAGATGCTGGTGGGTGCAAAGATCGCCCTCGCTGCCCACACTGATCTTCAGACCGTCGCGGCCACCATCGATGCGGCAGAGGCGGCCATTCGTACCGTGGTGCCGGCCGCGAGTGTCATCTATCTGGAACCGGATCTCGATCGCCGGGTTAAGTAGCGCGTCGGGTTAACCGGCACAGGCGAAGTAGGAGGATCCAGCCATGGCCCGTAACTGGCGGACCAAGTCGGTCGAGCAGTCCATCCGCGATACCGATGATCCGGATACCCGGCTGCGTAAGGACCTGACGTGGTGGGATCTCACCGTTTTCGGTGTGTCCGTGGTCGTCGGTGCGGGTATCTTCACCGTCACCGCGTCGACTTTCGCCAACATCACCGGGCCGGCGATCTCGGTCTCGTTCGTCATCGCCGCGGTCACGTGCGCGTTGGCGGCGCTCTGCTACGCCGAGTTCGCCTCGACCATTCCGGTCGCCGGTAGCGCTTACACGTTCTCGTATGCGACCCTCGGCGAATTCGTCGCCTGGGTCATCGGCTGGGACCTCATCCTCGAATTCGCGGTCGGTGCCGCCGTTGTCGCGAAGGGATGGTCGAGCTATCTGGGCACGGTTTTCGGTTTCGCCGGCGGGACAGCGACGCTGGGCACCTTCACCTTCGACTGGGGTGCGCTGCTCATCATCGGGGTTGTTTCAACTCTGTTGGTGTTGGGCACGAAGCTGTCGTCGAATTTCTCCGCCGTGATCACCGTCATCAAGGTGAGCGTGGTGCTCCTGGTGGTGGTCGTGGGTTCCCTTCACTTCAAGGTCGCCAATCTCACGCCCTTCGTCCCGCAGTCTGAATCGGGTAAGGGCGCACCTGGGACGGGCGTTGATCAGACGGTGTTCGCCCTGATGACCGGCGCGCACGGCAGCCATTACGGCATGTACGGACTATTGGCGGGCGCGTCGATCGTGTTCTTTGCTTTCATCGGATTCGACGTGGTTGCCACGACGGCGGAGGAGACGAAGAACCCGCAGCGCGACGTGGCTCGCGGAATCCTCGCCTCATTGGCAATCATCACCGTTCTCTATGTGGCGGTGGCGTTCGTATTGTCGGGCATGGTGCGGTACAGCGACTTGCGCGACGCCGGTGAACATCCCAACCTCGCGACGGCCTTCGGGCTCATAGGTGTTCACTGGGCCGAGACGGTGATATCGATCGGAGCGCTGGCGGGCCTCACCACTGTGGTGATGGTGCTGATCCTGGGTCAGTCTCGGATCATTTTCGCGATGGCGCGTGATGGACTCCTGCCTACCAGTTTGGCTCGGACCGGATCGCACGGAACACCGGTGCGGGTGACGGTGATTGTGGCCGTGTTGATTGCCGTCGCGGCCATCGCATTCCCGGTGTCGAAATTGGAGGAGATGGTCAACGTCGGAACGTTGTTCGCGTTTGTCCTGGTTTCGGCGGGGGTAATGATTCTCCGGCGCACCAGGCCGGATTTGGAACGAGGTTTTCGCGCGCCGTTTGTGCCGGCGCTCCCGATTCTCTCGATCGCTGCCTGCGGCTGGCTGATGCTCAATCTCTCCTGTCTGACCTGGATCCGATTCCTGGTGTGGATGGCGCTCGGTGTTGTTATCTACGTCTGTTACGGACGGCGGAACTCGGTTCTGGGGAGGCGAGCCGCCGCCGGTTAGAACTTTACAAAGAGACATGATTTGTCTAGACGGATGACAAAGTCGGTTCTATAGTCAAGGGATCGACCGTGATGTCATTCAACTGGAGGTTTCACTGTGACGTCTCATCTGGAGGCCGCCGGCGATCTTGACGCCGCGCGGCACACCGATACTCATTGGCACGACAAGAAGCGCTACCTCTGGCTGTTGGGCCTGGTTGCGCCGACGTCATTATTCATCGTGTTGCCGCTTGTCTGGGCGTTCAATCAGTTCGGCTGGACGGCCGCCTCGTCGGCATTCTTCTGGATCGGCCCGTTCCTCATCTACGTCCTGTTGCCGGGCCTCGATATCAAATTCGGGCGCGACGGCCAGAACCCGCCCGACGAAGTAATGGAGTACCTGGACAACGACAAGTACTACCGGTATTGCACCTACATGTTCATTCCGTGCCAATTCGCCAGCGTGATCTTCGGCGCGTATCTGTTCACCGCGAATGATCTGAGCTGGCTTGGATATTCCGGCGGCTTGAGTTGGGCCGCCAAGATCGGCCTGGCGCTGACGGTCGGCATGCTTGGCGGCACCGGTATCAATGCAGCCCACGAATTGGGGCACAAGAAAGATTCACTGGAACGGTGGCTGGCCAAGATCACGTTGGCACAGACCTGGTACGGCCATTTCTACATCGAGCACAACCGTGGTCACCATGTTCGCGTTGCCACGCCAGAGGATCCGGCATCGGCGCGCTTCGGCGAAACGTTCTGGGCGTTCTGGCCGCGCAGCGTCTGGGGCGGCATCCGGTCGGCGGTGAAACTCGAGGCCGCGCGTATTCGGCGTCAGGGTAGAAGCCCCTGGGATCCACGGACATATCTGTTCAACGATGTGCTCAATGCGTGGCTTATGTCGATCGTGCTGTGGGGCGTGCTGATTGCGGTGTTCGGCCCGGCGTTGATCCCCTTCATGCTGATCCAGGCCGTGTTCGGCTTTTCGATGCTCGAAGCCGTCAACTACCTGGAGCATTACGGATTGCTGCGTCAACGCGGCGAGAACGGCCGCTACGAGCGGTGCGCCCCGCACCACAGCTGGAATTCCGACCACCTGGTGACCAACCTCTTCCTGTACCACCTGCAGAGGCACAGTGACCACCACTCCAACCCGACGCGCCGGTATCAAACCCTGCGCAGCATGGACGGTGCGCCCGAGTTGCCGAGCGGCTATGCCACCCTGATCGGCGTCACTTATCTGCCATGGGTATGGCGCAGGATGATGGATCATCGGGTGCTCGAGCACTACAACGGTGACATCACCAAAGTCAACATAGATCCGCGTCGCCGCGAGAAGATACTGGCGAGGTACGGCGGAGGGACGGTGCAGGCATGAGTGCCTATCGGTGCCCGGTATGTGACTACGTCTATGACGAAGCGAAAGGTGATGCGCGGGAAGGTTTTCCGGCGGGCACCGCATGGGCTGACGTCCCGGACGACTGGTGCTGCCCGGACTGCGGTGTTAGGGAAAAGGTCGATTTCGAACCCCGAGAGGTCAAGAGATGAGTGACGAAGACTTCAAGTTGTACGTCTGTGTGCAGTGCGGGTTCGAGTACGACGAGGCCAAGGGCTGGCCGGAGGACGGCATCGTTCCCGGCACTCGCTGGGACGACATCCCGGAAGACTGGAGTTGCCCCGACTGCGGTGCGGCGAAGTCCGACTTCGAGATGGTGGAAATCGCGCGCCCGTGAGATTTACAACTCGCGTCCGTGAGATTTAGAACTACTGTCGACCTGTGAAGAGGTCCGCGCCGTATGCCGAGGCGTCCCGCGTGTTACTACGGGACGTCGTGCTTGACGCGATGCGCACTGAACTCCTGGCAAAAGACTGGTCGGCGATCACGTTGTCCGACGTCGCCCGGACGGCCGGCATCAGCCGGCAGACCATCTACAACGAGTTCGGCTCGCGCCAGGGTCTTGCGCAGGCGTATGCGGTTCGGGTGGCGGACCGGATGGTCGACGCCATCGGCGGCGCCATCGATGCCAATGTCGGGAACGTCTACGAAGCGTTCCTGCAGGGCTTCCGGATGTTCTTCGCGGAGTCGGCAGCGGACCCCCTCGTCATCTCGTTGCTGTCCGGGGTGGCGAAGCCGGATCTGCTGCAGATCATCACGACCGACAGTGCCCCCATCATCAATCGGTCCGCTCAGCGATTGACCGATGCCTTTTTGCGTAGCTGGGTGGGCGCGAGCGAGGACGACGCCGGCGTGCTGGCCCGCTCGATAGTCCGGCTGGCGATGAGCTATGTGTCGATGCCGCCGGAAGCCGATCACGACGTGGCCGAGGACCTGGCCCGTTTGCTGACGCCATTCGCTGAGCGGTATGGGGTCCTCGAACCGGACTGACCGGCGACCGATAGCGTGTACGCCATGACGCTTACTGCTGACACGCGCAACGGCATCGACTACAAGGTCGCCGACCTGGGGGAAGCCGAGTTCGGCCGCAAAGAGATCCGGCTGGCCGAGCACGAAATGCCCGGACTGATGGAACTTCGCCGCGAATACGCCGATGTGCTGCCGCTCAAGGGCGCAAGGATCTCCGGCTCGCTGCACATGACGGTCCAGACTGCGGTTCTGATCGAGACGTTGGTTGCTCTCGGTGCTGAAGTTCGATGGGCGAGCTGCAATATCTTCTCCACCCAGGATCACGCGGCGGCTGCTGTGGTCGTCGGCCCGTACGGCACACCGGAGGAGCCCAAGGGCACCCCGGTCTTCGCGTGGAAGGGTGAGACCCTCGAGGAGTACTGGTGGGCCGCCGAGCAGATGCTCACCTGGCCGGGCGAACCGGCCAACATGATCCTCGACGATGGTGGCGATGCCACGATGCTGGTGTTGCGCGGCGCCCAGTTCGAGAAGGCCGGCGTGGTGCCTCCGGCGGACGAGAACGACTCGGCCGAGTACAAGGTCTTCCTGAACCTGCTGCGTGAGCGGTTCGAGACCGACAAGAACAAATGGAGCACCATCGCCAAGTCGGTCCGTGGCGTCACCGAGGAGACCACCACAGGCGTGCTGCGGCTCTATCAGTTTGCCGCAGCCGGCGAGCTGTCCTTCCCGGCGATCAACGTCAACGACTCGGTCACCAAGTCCAAGTTCGACAACAAGTACGGCACCCGTCACTCGCTCATCGATGGCATCAACCGTGGCACCGATGTGCTGATGGGCGGCAAGAGCGTGCTGATCTGTGGCTACGGCGACGTCGGGAAGGGCTGCGCCGAGTCGTTGAAGGGACAGGGCGCCCGTGTTGCCGTCACCGAGATCGATCCCATCAATGCCCTGCAGGCGCTGATGGAGGGCTTTGACGTGGTGACTGTCGAGGAGGCCATCGCCACCGCCGACATCGTCATCACGTCGACAGGGAACAAGGACATCATCACCCTCGATCACATGAAGGCGATGAAGGACAAAGCCATCCTGGGCAATATCGGCCACTTCGACAACGAGATCGATATGGCCGCTCTCGAGAGATCCGGCGCCACGCGCATCAACATCAAGCCGCAGGTCGACGAGTGGGTGTTCGATAGCGGCAAGTCGATCATCGTGCTGAGCGAAGGCCGTCTGCTCAACCTCGGCAACGCGACCGGCCACCCGTCGTTCGTGATGAGCAACAGCTTCTCCAACCAGGTCATCGCGCAGATCGAGCTGTGGACCAAGAACGACGAATACGACAACGAGGTCTACCGTCTGGCCAAGCATCTCGATGAGAAGGTGGCTCGCATTCACGTCGAGGCACTCGGCGGCTCGCTGACCAGGCTGACCAAGGATCAGGCCGAGTACATCGGCGTCGACGTCGAGGGCCCGTACAAGCCGGAGCATTACCGCTACTAGTGCTGGTTGTGATCGAGGGTCTCGACGGCGCGGGTAAACGCACCCTGAGCCAGGGTTTGCAACGTGCCTTCGAGGCTTTCGGGAAGAGCGTGACGACACTGGCGTTCCCCCGTTACGGGGCGTCGATCACCGCCGACCTGGCCAGCGAGGCACTCCACGGTGGACACGGCGATCTTGCGTCGTCGGTGCATGCGATGGCGGTGCTGTTCGCTCTGGACCGGGCTGCGGCAATCGGTGAGATCGCGACATTGCGTAGGGATTACGACGTTGTGGTCCTCGACCGGTACGTCGCCTCCAACGCGGCATACAGCGCTGCCCGATTGCGCCAGGATGTGTCCGGAGAAGTGGTCGCGTGGATCAAGGAACTCGAATACGGGCGGCTGAAGCTGCCGGTTCCCGACCGGCAGCTTCTGCTGTCGGTTCCGGTCGAAGTGGCCGCCGAACGTGCACGGCGTCGCGAGTTGACCGAATCTGATCGCCGGCGTGACGCGTATGAACGCGACGACGGACTTCAGCAGCGCACAGGGACCGTGTACGCGGAATTGGCGGCGGCGCAGTGGTGCGGCCCATGGTCCATCGTGCCGCCGGACGCGGATCCGGAGGATCTGGCAGCCTCGTTGTTGCAGTAGTTCGCAACTCGCCCGTGTGGTAGCCGCGGTTTATCACAATTCGGTGCCACCATGGACGACATGAGGCAAAGGATTCTGGTGGTCGACGATGACGCGTCGCTGGCCGAGATGCTCACCATCGTGCTTCGCGGCGAGGGATTCGAGACGGCCGTTGTCGGTGACGGTTCGCAGGCGCTGACCGCGGTGCGCGAATTGCGTCCCGACTTGGTGCTGCTGGACCTCATGTTGCCTGGCATGAACGGCATCGATGTCTGCCGTGTGTTGCGTGCCGACTCCGGTGTGCCCATCGTCATGCTGACCGCCAAGACCGACACCGTCGACGTGGTACTCGGACTGGAGTCGGGTGCAGACGACTACGTGATGAAGCCGTTCAAGCCCAAGGAACTGGTCGCCCGCGTACGGGCCCGGTTGCGTCGCAACGACGATGAGCCGGCCGAGATGCTGTCGATTGCCGACATCGACATCGACGTCCCTGCCCACAAGGTGACTCGCCACGGTGAGCAGATCTCGTTGACGCCACTCGAATTCGACCTTCTCGTGGCGCTGGCTCGCAAGCCTCGTCAGGTGTTCACTCGTGAGGTGCTGCTGGAGCAGGTGTGGGGATACCGGCATCCCGCAGATACCCGTTTGGTCAACGTGCATGTGCAGCGGTTGCGCGCCAAGGTCGAGAAGGATCCCGAGAACCCGCAGGTGGTGTTGACCGTTCGCGGTGTGGGATACAAGGCCGGACCCCCGTGATCCGAGGCTGGTACTGGTAGATGTGGGGCTCGAGGCGACGCATTCGTGGGCCGTGGGGGCGTTCCGGTCCGCTGTTGCGTGGCACGAGCGCCCTGGGGCGCGCTATTGCCCAGGTTTGGCGCCGTTCCCTGCAGTTGAGGGTTGTCGTGCTGACTCTGGGTCTTTCAGCGGCAGTGATCTTGGTTCTTGGTTTTGTTCTCACTAGCCAGATCACCAATCGTGTGCTCGATGTGAAGGTTCGAGCGGCAACTGAGGAGATCGATCGCGCCCGCAATACGGTGGGTGGGATCGTCAGCGGCGAAGAAGCGCGCTCGCTGGACAGCAGCCTGCAACTCGCACGAAACACACTGATATCCAAGACCGGCGAGACTTCAGGCACCGGGCTGGCAGGCACCTTCGATGCCGTCCTCGTGGTGCCCGGCGACGGGCCCCGGGAAGCGACCGCCGCCGGGCCGGCCGATCAAATTCCCCGGTCGTTGCGCGATTTCGTCAAGGCCGGTCAGGTGAGTTACCAGTACTCGACAGTGCGGACCGAGGGCTTCTCCGGACCCGCTCTCCTGATCGGCACGCCTGCGCCGTCCCGCGTCACCAATCTTGAGCTGTACCTTGTCTTTCCGCTGAGCAGCGAGGAGACGACCATAACTCTGGTCCGCGGCACCATGGTGACTGGCGGGCTGGTGCTGTTGGTGCTGCTGGCCGGTATCGCGGTGCTGGTGTCGCGGCAGGTGGTGGTTCCGGTCCGCTCGGCGTCGCGCATTGCGGAGCGCTTTGCCGAGGGATATCTGTCCGAACGAATGCCGGTTCGCGGTGAGGATGACATGGCCAGGCTCGCGGTGTCGTTCAATGACATGGCCGAGAGTCTGCAACGCCAGATCACCCAGTTGGAGGAGTTCGGCAACCTGCAGCGCCGGTTCACCTCTGATGTCAGTCACGAGTTGCGGACGCCGCTGACAACAGTACGGATGGCCGCGGATCTCATCTACGACCACAGCGGTGATCTCGACCCGACATTGAGACGATCGACGGAACTGCTTGTCGGCGAACTGGATCGGTTCGAGACGCTGCTCAACGATCTGTTGGAGATCTCCCGCCACGACGCGGGGGTGGCCGAGTTGTCAGTCGAGGCGGTCGACCTGCGCTCGACGGTGAACAGTGCGCTGAGCAATGTCGGACACCTTGCCGACGAATCGGGCATCGAACTTCAGGTCGAACTTCCGGAACACGAAGTCATCGCCGAGGTGGACGCCCGTCGGGTGGAGCGGATCCTGCGGAACCTGATCGCCAACGCGATCGACCATGCCGAACACAAACCGGTCCGCATTCGAATGGCGGCCGACGAGGACACCGTTGCGGTCACCGTTCGGGACTACGGCGTCGGACTGAGGCCGGGGGAGGAGAAGCTGGTCTTCAGCCGGTTCTGGCGCTCCGACCCGTCGCGTGTTCGACGATCGGGTGGAACCGGCCTGGGGTTGGCGATCAGCATCGAGGATGCGCGGCTGCATCAGGGCCGACTGGAGGCCTGGGGCGAGCCCGGACAGGGTGCGTGCTTCCGGTTGACCCTGCCGATGGTTCGCGGCCACAAGGTCACCACGAGCCCGCTGCCCATGAAGCCCGTCGCGGCTGAACGTCAGCGGGCTCATGCCGGGGAGGCAATGTGATTCGCCGGGCAGTGGTGGTGACGATGCTGGGCCTGTCCATGCTGTGGTCGGTGGGTTGCGCGGGTGTGCCGAATTCCTCTGCGCCGCAGGCGATTGGAACGGTGGAGCGGCCCGCGCCGAAGAGCCTTCCCGAGCCCAGTCCGGCTATGGATCCGGACGAAGTGCTCCGTGAGTTCCTGAAAGCCACCGCGGATCCTGCGAATCGGCACCTGGCGGCGCGGCAGTTCCTCACCGAGTCCGCGTCGAAGGAGTGGGACGACCAGGGCAGCGCTTTGTTGATCGATAAAGTGGTCTTCGTCGAAACCCGTTCCACAGAGCAGGTTTCGGTGACGATGAAGGCCGACATGCTGGGATCGCTCTCGGACACCGGGGTTTTCGAGACGGCCGGCGGCCAGCTGCCCGACCCGGGACCGATGGAATTGGTTCAGACCGCCGGTGGTTGGCGGATCAACAAACTCCCCAACGGTGTCTTTCTGGACTGGCAGCAATTCCAGGCCACTTACAAGCGGAACACCCTGTATTTCGTCGATCCCACAGGCAAGACGGTGGTCCCCGATCCCCGCTATGTCGCGGTGTCCGATCCGGAGCTGCTGGCCACCGAATTGGTGACCAAGCTGATCGCCGGACCGCGGCCGGAGATGACCAACACCGTTCGGAATCTCCTTGGCCCACCGATCAAATTGGTCGGTCCGGTGACCCGAGCCGACGGGGGCAAGACCGGCGTTGGGCGCGGCTACGGGGGAGCTCGGATCGAGCTGCAGAACCTCACCACGACGGATCCGCACAGCCGGCAACTCCTTGCGGCCCAACTCATCTGGACGCTGGCACGTGCGGATATCAAGGGCCCCTATGTCATCAACGCCGACGGTGCAGCGCTGGACGATCGCTTCAAGGAAGGCTGGAACACCACCGACGTCGCGTCGACCGATCCTGGTGCGGCAGATGGTGTCTCGGCCGGCGTGCATGCCCTGATGGGTGGGTCGATGGTGTCCTTGGACGGCCAGCGCGCCACGAAGGTACCCGGATCCTTCGGATCCATCGGCGATCAGAAGGCGGCATCATTCTCGCGTGCCGGGCATGACGTCGCCTCCGTGGTGGTGTTGCGGGCGGGTGCGCCGGACGCTGTTTCGTCGCTGTGGGTCGGACCGAACGGAGGACAGGCGGTGGAAGCCACCGACGGGAGAACCCTTTCCCGGCCGTCATGGGCACTCGATGATGCGGTGTGGGTGGTCGTCGACGGCAACAGTGTGGTGCGTGTCATCCAGGAGGAGGCCTCGGGACAACCGGCACGCATTCCAGTGGATTCGGCTGCCGTGACCGCCCGATTCCCCGGGGCTATCACCGAGTTGCAGATCTCACGCGACGGGACTCGGGCTGCCATGGTCATCGACGGCAAGGTGGTGCTGGCTGAAGTCGAACAGACTCCCGGTGGCGAATTCGCGCTCACGTATCCCCGGCAGATCGGGTTCGGTCTGGGGAGTTCGGTGATTTCGCTGTCGTGGCGAACTGGAGACGACATGGTCGTGACTCGCACAGACCCTGTGCATCCGGTGTCGTATGTGAATCTGGACGGTGTGAACTCGGACGCTCCGAACACCAATCTGGTGATGCCGATGGGTGCGGTCGCCGCCAATCCATCCGCGGTCTATGTGGCCGATTCCCGCGGAGTGCTGCAGTTGACGGGCACTACTGCCGACAACGGCCAGACCTGGGCGGAAGTGCGACCGCTGATGGTGCCCGGAACCATCCCGGTGTTGCCGGGCTGAGTTGACCTGTCGTTTGGGCGCGGCACACTGCGGGCATGCTCGACCTTGTTCTCTCGCTGGAATGCGGCGGGTGTGGTGCCCCTTCGACGCGATGGTGTTCGTCGTGTGCCGCCGCACTGCGCGTGCAATCCGACGAACCCCATCTGGTGAGCCCCCGGATGGACCCCGGGGTGCCGGTGTTCTCGCTGGGCCGCTACGCCGGGGCGCGGAGCCGGGCGATCGTGGCTATGAAGGAGCACGGGCGTAGGGACCTCACTGCGCCCCTGGGCCGCGCACTGGCATTGGGCATCCATCAGCTGATCCGCTGGGGCATCGTGGTCACCCCGATGGCCGTTGTTCCGGCGCCGACCCGACGGGCGGCGGCGCGCCGCAGGGGAGGCGATCCGGTTGCGCGGGTCGCCGTGATCGCTACGCGGGGCCACCCGGACATCACTGTGGTGTCCGCGTTGCGGACGGCGGGAACCGTGCGTGACTCAGTCGGGCTGAACAGTGCTGCGCGCGAGCGGAATCTGGCCGGTCGCGTCCGGCTGATCGAGTCGGTGCCGGGCGATGTGCTCTTGGTCGATGACATTCTGACGACCGGTGCGACCGCCTGCGAAGCGGTGCGGGTGCTGCACTCCTCCGGTGCCCGGGTGGTGGGCGTTCTCACCGTTGCGCACGCGTGACGATCTCAGTGCAGAACTGGTGCGGCAAAAGGTGGCACGGCCGGGTGAACAAGGACTACCGTCGGGGCCAACAGACCGTGAATGAAACAACTGACACGGTAGGAGGTGAGCCTCTCGATCCCAGGCACCGGCTGGTGGGGGCACGATGATCCACTCCGGTGCGGCGTTGTTTCAGATCAAGGCATGCCCGCGGGCATGTAACTCCGGAGTAGAAACGAGTTGTCAAGAATGTCAACCCAATCCGTCAACTCCAGCGAACTGCTGACCGACGAGGCCCCCGAATCCGCTGTGGCTTCCGAGATCGTGGTGTCGGGACGAAACGTCGAAATCCCCGACCACTATCGCGTGTATGTGGGTCAGAAGCTCGGCCGTGTCGAGCGGTTGGATAGCACGATCTATCGATTCGATGTCGAGCTCGAGCACGAACGTAATCGTCGCCAGCGCAAGAACTGTCAGCACGTCGAGATCACCGCGCGTGGACGCGGACCGGTGGTCCGCGGTGAAGCGTGCGCGGACACCTTCTACGGTGCCTTCGAGGCGGCGGTCAACAAACTCGAGAATCGCCTGCGCCGCAGCAAGGACCGCCGGAAGGTTCATTATGGCGACAAGACCCCGGTTTCCCTGCACGAGGCCACGGCCGCCGTGCCGCCACTGGACGTGGATGAAGCGTTCAAGCAGGATGGCAATCCGGCAGCCGGAACGCCGGACGAGGCTGGCGAAGCCCACGAACCCGGCCGGATCGTGCGCACGAAAGAGCACAGCGCCAACCCCATGACCGTCGACGACGCGCTCTACGAGATGGAGCTGGTCGGGCACGATTTCTTCCTGTTCCATGACAAGGAGTCGGATCGCCCGACGGTGGTTTACCGCAGACACGCCTACGACTATGGGTTGATCAGGCTGGCGTGATCGGAGCCGGCCGGATCGGGCCGATTGGTCCGGCGCGCTTGCGCGTTGCGGGGCTGCTGCTTCGCGTCACCTAGGATGGAGATCACCCAAGACTCCAATTCCTAGGGGAAACATACTGTGCTGTCGAAGTTGCTGCGCCTTGGCGAAGGTCGCATGGTCAAGCGTCTCCGGGGTGTGGCCGACTATGTCAACACCTTGTCGGCCGACATCGAGAAGCTCAGCGATGCTGAGCTGCGAGGCAAGACCGATGAGTTCAAGAAGCGCATCGACAACGGGGAGAGCCTCGATGACATCCTGCCCGAGGCGTTTGCAGTAGCCCGGGAGGCGTCATCGCGGGTGCTCTCGCAGCGCCACTTCGATGTGCAGGTCATGGGTGGTGCTGCCCTGCACTTCGGCAACGTCGCCGAGATGCGGACCGGCGAGGGCAAGACCCTGACCTGTGTTCTGCCCGCCTACCTGAATGCCCTCAGCGGTAAGGGCGTGCACGTCGTGACCGTCAACGACTACCTCGCCAAACGTGACGCTGAGTGGATGGGCCGTGTGCACCGATCGCTGGGACTCGCCTGCGGGGTGATCCTGACCGGTCTGACTCCCGACGAGCGCCGAACCGCTTACGCGGCGGACATCACGTACGGAACCAACTGGGAATTGGGATTCGACTACCTGCGCGACAACATGGCGCATTCGCTCGACGAGCTGGTGCAGCAGCGCGGCCACAACTACGCAATCGTCGACGAGGTCGACTCGATCCTCATCGACGAGGCGCGCACTCCGCTGATCATCTCCGGCCCCGCGGACGACGCATCGAGCTGGTACACGGAGTTCGCCCGGTTGGCGCCGTTGATGGAGAAGGACGTCCACTACGAAGTCGACCTGAAGAAGCGGACCATCGGTGTCCACGAACTCGGCGTCGAATTCGTTGAGGATCAGCTGGGAATCGACAACCTCTACGAGGCCGCCAACTCGCCGCTGGTCAGCTACCTCAACAACTCCATCAAGGCCAAGGAACTGTTCGAGCGCGACAAGAACTACATCGTCCGCAACGGTGAGGTGCTGATCGTCGACGAATTCAGCGGCCGCATGTTGGTCGGCCGTCGCTACAACGAGGGCATGCATCAGGCGATCGAGGCCAAAGAGGGCGTCGAGATCAAGGCCGAGAACCAGACTCTGGCCACGATCACCCTGCAGAACTACTACCGCCTCTACAGCAAGCTGTCCGGTATGACCGGCACCGCGGACACTGAGGCCGCAGAGTTGCACGAGATTTACAAACTCGGTGTTGTACCTATCCCGACGAACCGCCCGATGGTTCGCATGGATAAGAGCGACCTGATCTACAAGACCGAGGAAGCCAAGTTCATCGCCGTCGTCGACGACATCTCTGAGCGATACGAGAAGGGCCAACCGGTTCTGATCGGAACCACCAGCGTGGAGCGGTCCGAATACCTGTCTCGTCAGCTCACGAAGCGCCGTGTTCCGCACAACGTGCTCAACGCGAAGTATCACGAGCAGGAAGCCGGAATCATCGCCGAGGCGGGACGGCTCAACGCGATCACTGTCGCGACCAATATGGCGGGCCGTGGCACCGACATCGTGCTGGGCGGCAACGCCGATTTCCTCCTCGACCGTCGGCTTCGGGACCGTGGTCTCGACCCCATCGAGACGCCGGACGAGTACGAAGCCGCTTGGCACGAGGAGCTGTCCAAGGTCAAAGCTGAAGTCGCGGAGGAAGCCAAGGACGTCACCGCCGCGGGTGGCCTTTACGTCCTGGGTACCGAGCGGCACGAGTCTCGTCGTATCGACAACCAGTTGCGTGGCCGGTCCGGCCGCCAGGGCGACGTCGGTGAGTCTCGCTTCTACCTTTCGCTGGGTGACGAGTTGATGCGCCGATTCAACGGCGCCGCGCTCGAATCGCTGCTGACGCGGCTGAACCTGCCCGACGATGTGCCCATCGAGGCCAAGATGGTCACCCGGGCCATTAAGAGTGCCCAGACGCAGGTCGAGCAGCAGAACTTCGAAATCCGCAAGAACGTGCTCAAGTACGACGAGGTGATGAACCAACAGCGCGTCGTCATCTACAAGGAGCGGAATCGGATTCTCCGGGGCGAGAATCTCAAGGAACAGGCCGTGGGAATGGTGGTCGACGTCGTCACCGCCTACGTCGACGGTGCAACGGCTGAGGGATACGCCGAGGACTGGGACTTCGAGGCGCTGTGGAGTGCGTTGCGCACGCTCTATCCGGTGGGAATCGATCACGACGATCTGATGCATTCCGGTGATGTCGGCGAACCCGGTGAACTGACCCGCGACGAACTTCTCGCTGCGCTCGTTGAGGACGCCGAGGCCGCCTACGCGAAGCGTGAAGCCGATATCGAGGCGATCGCCGGCGAGGGTGCCATGCGTCAGCTCGAACGTAATGTTCTGCTCAACGTCCTGGACCGCAAGTGGCGCGAGCATCTCTACGAGATGGACTATCTCAAAGAGGGCATCGGCTTGCGGGCCATGGCCCAGCGCGATCCGCTGGTCGAATACCAGCGTGAGGGCTATGACATGTTCATGGCCATGCTCGAGGGCCTCAAGGAAGAGTCGGTCGGCTTCCTGTTCAACGTCCAGGTCCAGGCGGCACCGCAGACGGCCCCGGTCGCTCCCGTTGCCACACCGGAGGGGTTGGCGAAGCTCGGGGGCGGGGCAGCGGGGAAGGGTGAGGCGCAATCCACGTTGCACGCCAAGGGGGTTGACGACGACTCCCGGCCGCTGACGTACTCCGGTCCTGCCGAGGACGGGTCGACCGAGGTGCGCCGCAACGGTGGACAGCAGTCGGCGGGGGCCTCCACGACGCGCAAGGAACGCCGTGAGTCTGCCCGCAAGGAAGCCAAGGAGAAGAAGGCGCTGCGCCGGGGTTAGCTCTCAACCCAGGTGCAGTGCCACCAGCTGCCACCGTGCCCCGGTCATGGTTTTCACCAACTCGGCCCGGCAGGCAACGGCGTGGACGCGGTCGCCCCGGGTGTAGCTCGCTGCGATCTCTGCCGCTGGGGTCTTGCCGCCGCGGCGCGGAATGGATTGCACCCGAACGCGGCGAAGCCGGGCCACCCCGGTGCCCCCTTGCAGGGCTGTCGCGCGCAGTAGCGAATCCACCAGCCCCGCGGCGAGGAGTGGCCGCAGCTGTGCCAGTGGTCGGCGCCGGTCGATGACTTCGAGTATTCGGCGCAATGTCGCGTCGGCGAAAGCGCCCGCCGCGCGGATATGAGCGGTATCGGCCGGCGAAAGCAGGGGAGTTCGGGTGCGGGACAGCCTGCTGCGCGATGGCTTTCGGGGCAGTGGGGATTCGTAGTCGATGACGCGCACTACGGCGTTGTTCTGCGGCATGAGCACACTCCAAGATCGGTCGAATGGGACCGGCCGCTGGAGAGGTGCGTGCCGACGCGGGCAATGATGGCACAGTTCAGACCACGATGTGTGCACCCGCGGTGCGCGGATCGCCGTGCGGCGGTTAACGTGTCGGGCAGGACTGGATGGCGATGGCAACGGCAACCGAGAGGGAGAAATCGCACGATGGTGACTCGTTTGTCAGCATCGGATGCAGCCTTCTATCACCAGGAGAACACGTCGACGCCGATGTACGTCGGCTCGCTGTCGATCCTTCGTAAGCCGCGCGGCGGGCTCAGCTACGAGACGATGCTCGCGACCGTCGAGCGCCGATTGCCGCAGATTCCGCGCTATCGCCAGAAGGTCCGGGAGCTCACTCTCGGACTGGCCAGACCGGTGTGGGTCGACGATCCGGATTTCGACATCACCTACCACGTTCGCAGCTCGGCTTTGCCGTCGCCCGGCAGCGATGAACAGTTGCATGAGCTCATCGCAAGGATGGGCGCCCGGCCGCTGGACCGGTCTCGGCCGCTGTGGGAGATGTATCTCATCGAGGGGCTGTCCGGGAACCGGTTGGCCATCTACACGAAGTCGCATCAGGCGCTGATCAATGGCATGACTGCGCTGGAGATCGGCCACGTCATCGCCGACCGAACTCAGCGGCCACCGCAGTTCGGTGAGGACATCTGGATTCCGGGTCGCGAGCCGAGTAACGGTCGCCTGGTGGCGGGCGCGATAGCGGACTGGCTGGCCAGGCCGGGCGTGCAGCTCGAGGCCGTGCGTTCCGCGGTGACCGATGTGGTGACCAACAGTGGTGAGTTGGCCGAGCAAGTGCGCAGGATGACCGACGTTGTCCGCACTCTGGCGCGCGGCACGGCGCCGAGCAGCCCGCTGAACACCAAGGTTTCCCGCAGCCGTCGGTTGACCGTTGCCAGTGGGCAGTTGGCCGACTACCGCACGGTGCGCTCACGGTACGACTGCGACGTCAATGACGTCGTGCTGGCGGTGATCGCCGGCGCGCTACGGAACTGGCTGTTGTCCAGGGGTGAGCCGGTGACGGCAACCTCGACTGTCCGGGCAATGGCCCCGACATCGGTATACCCCCAGACGCTGCATGAGACTTCGGGCCCGGGGCAGGCGATCAACGAGGTGGCGCCTTTCCTGGTGGATTTGCCGGTCGGAGAGGCGAATCCGGTTGTGCGCCTGTCTCAGATCGCGCATGTCACCGAATCGCATTCGGCGGCGGCCAGTCTGGTCGACGCGCGTACCATCGTGACGCTCTCCGGCTTCGCGCCGCCGACCCTGCATGCGATGGGTACCAGGGTGGCGACTCAGTTCTCGGCGCGCCAATTCAACCTCTTGATCACAAACGTTCCCGGTCCCCAATCCCAGATGTATGTC
>Ga0075163_10005451_pt1 | contig 16966 bp, 11 predicted proteins | sample JI1023141ADNA_FD_71478 | JGI IMG/M metagenome (GOLD analysis project Ga0075163, IMG submission 71478) | Wastewater effluent complex algal communities from Wisconsin, to seasonally profile nutrient transformation and Carbon sequestration -... | ecosystem: Engineered > WWTP > Effluent > Algae...
CGCCGCCTCGGGCTCGGTGTAATGACCGACATCGGCGATCGCGCGCTTCAGCGTCTTGCCGACCAGCAGCTCCATCACCAGGTAGCCGTGGCCATCCTCGGTGTATCCGAAGTCGAAGATCTCGACGATGCCGGGGTGGCGGATCGCGGTCGCCGCGCGCGCCTCGTTGAAGAACCGGTCGATGATCTCCTGGCGCGTGTCGAGGTCGGCGCGCAGCAACTTGACCGCGGCGGGCCGGCCGATCAGCTCGTGCTTCGCCTTGTAGACCGTGCCCATCCCACCGGTCGAGATTTCCTCGAGCAGTCGGTAGTTCCCGATCAAGGTGCCCGCGATGCGCGGTGCCAACCGAGTAGTCGGGGCAACGCTGAACCCTGGTTCCGTCACGCCGTTTCACAAGGATGGGACAGGGCGCCCGAGGTATCAAGCTTGCGTACCGGGTCTGGACCGGCTGGTGGTACCCTTGGCCCGTGCGAGGTCTGGGATTCCCCGAGGGGCGCGTCCACGAAGCGTGGAATCGTCAGCGATCGCCAGGCGTTCGGACCGCCGCGCTCGTCTGTGTCGGGCTGGTCGCGCTGGCCCGGTTCGCACGTGCCGACGGCGGCCTACAGGATCCCGCACACCCGATCCCCCCGGCGCCGCCTCCTCCCCCCGCGTCTCCCGACCCGGTGGTGGCCGCTTCGGCACAGCACGGCATCGAGTCGACCTCGCGCCACCAGGGGCTCTCGGTCACGCTCGCCATCGGCGGCGGGCTGACGGTCGGCGTCGGCATCGACAGCTCGGTCGGTCGCGGCCCCTCCGGTTCGCTGCGGATCGCGCACATGGCCGGGGAGCGCTGGGCGTTCGTCGCCGAGCTCGCGAACACCACGCTGCTCCATCGGGTCAAGGGCACCGACGCGAGCAGCGGCGAGCTCCGCACCGACGTCGGCGCCAACGTGCTGGTCGGCCCCCAGCTCTACGTCAACCGCGTGCTGTGGCTGCGCGCCGGGGTCGGGCTCGGCAGCTTCAACATCGACGAGCCCGACTCGATGGCCACCAAGATCTTGTCGGGGCCGTCGGGCGTCGTCGGCGGCGGTCTCGATCTCGTGCGGTTCCGGCGGATGGCGCTCGGCGTCGAGGTGATGTCGCTCGGCATGCTCAACCGCGAGGGCGTGCTGACCACCACGTCGTTCATGGTCGACCTCTCGATCGAGTCGATCTAGTAGATCGAGTCGGCGTTCTGCGGCACGTACGGTTCGTCGTCGGCCGGCATCTCGATGTCCCCCGGCTCGGGGAGGTCGACCTCGATGTCGATCGGCTCGTCGATCGATGCGCCCTCGAAGTCGAGCGCGGCGGGTGTCCTGGTGTTCGGCGCGAGCTCGACCGAGAGCCCGCGCACGATGTCGCGCCACTTCGCGCGCGCCGTCAACGAGCACGCGGGGAGGCCGTCGACGGTGAACTTGCCACCGCGCACGCTGACCAGGCGCGCGACCTCGGTGATCTTGATGCGGTTGCCGTCGACACTGCAGCTCGCGACCATCAGCTCGAAGCTGCCGGTGGTGAAGCCCTTGACGGTGCCCTCGAGCGTGCCGGTGCCGCCGAGCTGGAGCCGGACGTTCGCCGACGGCGATGTCACGATCGTCGAGATCACCCCACGCCCCGGTGCATACGCCGTGAGCTGGTAGCGGCCCGCGGGCATCGCGAACACACCCCACGTCCCGTCCGGGCCGGAGCGCTCCTGCTGCGAGAGGCCGCCCTCGTCGAGGGGATCGAGGTCGAAGAACGCGAGCGGCACCGGCGTGCCCCGCTCGTCGACCAGCACCCCTCCGATATCCGGCCCGCGCGCCGGGATCTGGAAGGTGGCGGCGAACCGGGCTCCCTCGCGACATTCGAAGCGCTGCTCCTGCGACGGCGGGGACTTCCACGGCCACGCGCGCAGCCGGATCTCCTGCGTGCCGGTGGTGGTGTACCGGAACGTGCCGTCGGCGAGGATCCGCCCGGTCGGAGCGAACCCTCCCTCGAACCCGAGCTCGACGGCACCGTCGCCGGCGGGAGCGCCGCTCGCCGCGATCACCTTGCCGGTGATCACGCAGCCGGCCACCACGGTCAGCGAGCGCTCGAGCTTGTCGCCCGCCGCGAGCACGGTCGAGACCTCCTCGGTGATGCCGGCGTACCGCGCGTGGTTGATCTCGAGCCACCACTCGCCGGCGGGGAGCGTGAGCTCGTAGTGGCCGTCGGCATCGGTCTCGGCGACATCGCTCCCGAGCGCGGGCTTCATCCGCTTCTCGGACTGGAACGCGCGCACCATCGCGTGGGCGATCGGCCGGCCGGCAGCATCGTGCACGCGGCCGTAGATCATGCCGCCACGCAGCACGAACAGATCGACATCCTCGAGATCGCTCTGCGCGATCACCAGCGGCATCGCGGTCTCGTCGGGCGTGCCGATCGCGTCGAGATCCGGGAAGCCGGGCAGCCGTTCCTCGACGGGAAAGCCGATCGACAGCACCGAGTCATCGCGCACGAACGCGCGGTACGCGCCGGCCTCGAGCTCGATCCGGTAGGAGCCATCGGCGCCCGCCATCGTCGATTGCTCGCCGCCGGGACCGCGGAACACCACCTCGACCTCGCCCACGCGATCCTTCGACAACCGATCGACGACCGAGCCGGTGATCTGGACGAGCCCGCTGTCGCGCAGCTCGGTGCCGATCGTGCCGAGCCGGAGGCCGCCACCCGTGCGGAGCCCACCCAGCTTGCGCAGGTCGTTCGCGGTGCGCGCCGGGACACCGCTCTCACCGTCGAGCTTGGACACGGCGGGATCCGAGCCCGACAGCCACCAGACGAGGCCGGCGGCCGCCACGATCCCGCCAATCTTCCATCGCCTTTGCATTCGCTTGTCCAGACACGCCAGAGAGACCAGCGGTTTCCTGAAAACACGACTGACGAGGAAGCTATTTCAGTCGATCACTTCAACGACGAGCGCGGTGATGTTGTCTTTGCCGCCGCGCTGGTTCGCGAGCGCGATCGCCGCCTCGGCACACTCCTCGAGGTCGCCATCGCCGCACAGGTCCGCGACTTCCTTGTCGGCGTTGAAATAGCCGTGAAGGCCGTCGCTGCACAGCAGGAGCCGATCGCCTACTGCGATGTCGATGTCGGCGGTGTCGACCTGGACGTAGTCCTTGTGGCCGACGGCGCGCGTGATGACGTTCTTGCCCTGGGCCTTCTCGGCCTCCTGCTTCGTCATCATCCCGTGCTTGACCTTGTAGTTGATCAACGTGTGGTCCTCGGTCAGCTGGAGGACGTTGTTGCGGCGCACGCGATAGACGCGGCTGTCGCCGACGTGGACGGCGAACGCCAGGTTCGCGCAGACCAGACAGGCCGACAGCGTGGTCGACATCCCCTTCTTCTCGGGGTCGAGCTCCGCCATGCCGAACACCATGTAACAGGCCTGCTTGACGCCACTCTCGAGGAGTCGGCGGATCTCCCACACGCACTCGCTGTCGCCACCGAGGACGCGATCGACGAGCTGATCGAGCTCGTGGCGCGCCCCGTAGACCCAGCCGCGGAGCTGATCGACGGCCTCGCGACTCGCGATCTCGCCCTTGTTGTGGCCGCCTACGCCGTCGGCGACGACGTAAAACGCCCGGTCGTCATCGGCGAAGAAAGCATCTTCGTTGATCTGCCGCTTTCGGCCGACATCAGTACGGGCAACGGATCGGAGCTTCACCCGACGAGCATCGTATCATGGCTACCGCCGGGCTCGCTTGCTACGCTGGCCAAGTGACTTCACCACCCGGACTGTCCGACGTCATCCGCGAGCGGTCGGGCGAGATCCTCGCGGCCTGGATCGTCCGGTTCGAGAGGTCGCCCCTCCGCTTCCGGCGCGCGACCAAGGCCTCCAGCCACACCTCGCAGGTGGCCAACCTGGTCGAGGCCCTCGGGATGGCCGCCAGCTCGCAGAACCTCCAGCCGGGCTCCCAGGCGACCCGCGAGCTCGAGCGCAACGCCGCGTTTCTCGGGGCCCAGTTCGCCTCCGAGGGGGCCACCGGGTTCGACATCGCCGCCCTGATGCTCGAGCTGCGCGAGGTGATCGCCGGCATGGTGCCCGCCGAGGAGGTGCTCCCGATGACCCGGCTGTTCGAGTGGCTGACCGTGGTCGCCCTCGACACCTTTGCCTCGTCGGGCCTGCAGTCCTTGAAGGAGCGGGTCGCCGACCAGCTCGAGCTCGGCACCCCCGTGATCGAGATCCTGCCGAAGGTCCCGGCGTGCCTGCTCGTCGGGGCGCCCCCGGCCGGGGTGATCGACGGCCTGCTGTCCCGGGCCTGGATGCTCGCGATCGGCACCGGCGCACCCTGCGTGATCATCGACTGCGGCGGGCTCGCCGAGGCGGGTGAGAAGAATTTCGAGACCGGCTACCGAGCCTTTCTCGTGCAGGCCGAGGGGAGTCAGATCCAGATCCTGCTGTCGACGGCGCGCCGGACCCTCCGCGACAAGGTCACGGCCCTCGCCGGTGAACGCGGGCTCACGTTCCAGCACTTCGATCGGCTGGACAGCGCGGTGGCTCACGCGGTCGAGCGAGCCGGTTACTTATTGATGCGACGGAGTTAGAGGTTCGGGCCGACAGCGGGGGCGGGTGGCAGTGATAAACTCGAGGCACGTGGGAGAATTCCCGGTCGGCTTCGGTCGCTATCAGCTCGTCGAACGTCTCGCGGTCGGCGGGATGGCGGAGCTGTTTGTCGCGACCTCGCCAGGCGAGCACGGCTTCCAGAAGAAGGTCGTGATCAAGCGGCTGTTGCCGGCGCTCGTCCACGACGAGACCTACAACGCGATGTTCATCGACGAGGCGAAGCTGACCGCGCGCCTGGTCCATCCGAAGATCGCGCAGACCTTCGAGCTCGGTAAGGTCGAGGACCAGCTCTACATCGCGATGGAGCATGTCGACGGCATCGACGTGCTCGCGCTGCTTCGCGAGTTCGCGGCCAAGCGGCGACGGGTCGACGCGCATCTCGCCGCGTGGATCGCGCACGAGGTGCTCGACGCGCTCGACTACGCGCACAACCTGAAGTCCGAGGACGGCGCGATGATGGGCATCGTCCATCGCGACATCTCGCCGTCGAACGTGCTGATGAGCGTGCGCGGCGACATCAAGCTCGTCGATTTCGGCATCGCGCGCGCCGCCGATCCGGATCGCGCGCACAAGAGCAAGTCAGGCACGCTCAAGGGCAAGTACGGATACATGTCGCCCGAGCAGGTGATCGAGCAGCAGCTCGACGCCCGCAGCGACCTGTTCTCCGTCGGTGTGGTGTTCGCCGAGCTGCTCACCGGCCGGCGGTTGTTCGCGGCGGCGAACGAGCTCGACGTGCTGCTCATGGTGCGCGACGCGAAGCTGCACCGCCTCGACAAGTACGGCGCGGATCTCGACTCCGGCTTGTCCGATATCGTACGGCGCGCGCTCAAGAAGAACACCGAGGAGCGCTGGCAGAGCGCCGGTCAGTTCCGCGACGCGCTCGCCGAGTGGCTGTTCGAGAACCGCCACCGGATGACGAACAAGCACGTCGCCGATGTCGTCAACGATCTGCACCAGACCGTGGTCGCGCGCCGCAACAAGCAGGAGACGCGGCCACCGAGCGAAGGCGTCGAGATCGCGGTCGGCCGCTCGCCGAGCGGTTCGGGACTTGGTCCCGACTATGACGCCGCGCCGATGATCACCGTCGACGACGGCCCGTCGATGCCGGTGATCTCGCTGTCGTACGAAGACAAGCCGATGCGCGCGGTGACGATCAGCGATCTGTCGGCGGTCGCGTCGAAGGTGAGCTCGCGTGCCGAGACCGTCGGCGCGCGGCCGGTGCCCGCGGCGAGGATCCCCGCGATCGACCCGCATCGCGTCGAGCGCGTCGAGCGGCACGAGCGCCTGGTCGAGCGCCCCAAGACGCCGCCGGCTGGTGTTCCCGTCGGGATTCCGCCGCTCCGGCCCGCGAGTGGCAGCACGCCGTCGATCGGCGTCCCGGTGGCCGAGCAAGTCATTCCGGATTCGAGCGGCGTCATCGAGATCCCGATCGCGGACACGATCAGCGCGGCGGTCGAGGCGATCACGGTGCCCGAGTCTCCGAGCCAGGACTCCGGGCTGCTCGCGTTCGAAGATCTCACCACGCCTCCACCGCGCCAGCACATCCGGCCGCCGTCGACCGAGGAGGCGCTCCGCAAGAAACCTCCCACGCCTCCGGTGATCGCCGAGATCGCGGAGTCTCCCGACGACGCCGGCGACTTCGCGGCCACGTCGCCGCTCCGCGTCCTGTTCCGGTTGATGACCGCGCGCGCGACCGGGCTGCTCGGCGTCGCGGTCGGCGGGATCAAAAAGGAGATCTACGTTCGCGACGGCCAGCCCGAGTACGTGTCGTCCAACGTCGCGTCGGAGCTGTTCGGCAATTACCTCGTCACCAAGGGCGTGCTGTCCGATGGCGAGCTCGCGATGGCGCTCGCGATGATGCCGCACTACGGCGGCAAGCTCGGCGACACCTTGGTGGGCCTCGGGCTGCTCAAGCCGCTCGAGGTGTTCCGGCACCTGACGCGGCAGGTGCGGACCAAGATCATCGATGTCTGTACCTGGAACCGTGGCCAGTTCGCCTGGTACGCGGGACGCGAGAATCCGCGCGAGGCGTTCCCGCTGGATTTCAATGCATTCGAGATCCTCGGCGCCGGCGCGATGGCGCTGTCCGACGAGCACATCGAGGGCTGGGTCGCGAAGAACGCGGACTTGCGGCTGCGCGCCTCGCGGACGCGCCGCGTCGGACCCGAGCGGTTCGAGGTCAAAGGCCTGGTCAAGCTGTGCGACATGCTCGACGGCAAGAAGACGGTCAACGAGCTCGTCGAGCTGTCACCGGATCGCAACGAGCGGCTCAAAATTGGTCGGATGTTGTGCCTGCTCGAGTCGTGCGACCTCGCGCGCCCCGCGTGATCTCACGTTTTGCCGACCAACTAGAGGTTCGCCTGTCAGACTGGTTGGATGTCGAGCACACCAGCGTGGTGGGGTCGTCCGAGAGCGGGTCAGGTCGAGCTGTGGGTGGCGACGACGGTCGCGATCTCCTGCGCCGCTGCGGTCCTCCTCGTCGGGGTCGGCACCTACGAGCTCGCGCGAGCAGGGGCTCCGACCTGGCGAGGTGAGTGGGCGACGCGATCCTTGTTCGTGGGCGGCTGGAAGCACGTGCTCCCCGCGGTGTGGATGGCCACGCTGCTCGGCCTGGCGGCGCTGCCACCGTCGACCACGACCCGGTGGATGAGACTCGCGGTGGTGCTGCCGATCGCCCATGCGCTCGCGCTGCTCCTCGCGCTGTTGTGGCTCCCGAAGCTCGATCTCTCCACGCTGACCGGCCACGCCCCGTTCATCGACCAGCTCCCGGTGTTGCCGTGGCTCGCGGCGGGGCTCGTGCTCGTGCTCGGGCTCGCCTGGGTGATCGGCGGTCGTCGAGAGTGGGCGCACGCGTTCGTCATGCTGGCGCTCGCGTTCCTGTTGCTGTTCGGCTTGTGGTTGCCGATCGCCTCGCTGGTACCGGTGCACAAGGACAGCGTTGGCTGGGGCTGGTCGACGGGCAAGGCCACGCTCGATCACATCACGATGTACCCGGCCTCGACGGCTGCGCTCGTGCTGCTGCCGCCGTTCCTCGTGGCCGCGGTCTACACGGTGATCTCGATCCGGCTGCCGGCGCTCGCGAAGCGCCTGGAGCTGGCGGTCTTCGTCGCGCTGATCGTCCTCGGCATGGCGGCGGTGGCGACCCGCGCGACCGCGAGTGCCGGTGCGTTTGTCGTCCACGACAACTTCATGCATCTGCTGCTCGCCGCCGTCATGTTGGCGATCCTCGCGACCGTGACGCTGTCGCTGTCGACCTGGCTCACCGGGTGGCGTGGCCTGCGGCGCCTCGCGCGCGACAAGCAGCAGCGCGAGTTCGTGGTCTCCGACACCGATCCCGACGCGATCGCGATGATGGAGATCACCGGCTTCCTGCGCGGCCCGCGGGTGTGGACCCGCTCGTTCATCGCCAGCGACGGTAAGGAGGAGCTGCGCGTCCCCTCGGGCGCGACGCTGGTCACCGCCATCCCGAAGCTGTCGAGCGTGATGCGCACCGGCGAACAGGTCGTCGTGGTCACCAAGCGCGATCGGCTCAGGCTCGGCGGGCTCGTCGCGACCGAGGTCGGCGACTCGCCGTTCCGCTCCCACAAGATCACCGAGCTCGGCCCGAACCTGCTGGTCGCGCGCGCCGAACCGATCTCGACACCGGTCGAGAGCATGCTGCTCACCGCGTGGCGGCCGAGCATCGCGTACCTGGTGATCCTCGTCGTCGTCGCCATCCCGTCGTTGCTCGGCGTGCTGGTCGACGGCTCGCGCTAAGTTTTCCGCAACCCCGAGCGCGGCTCGATGTCACAGCCGCGTGGGCGACGACGACATCAAGCCACTCGGCGAGCTCGAGCTGTGGAACCGTCCGGCGCCCGGTGAGGTCGCGCCGTGGGTGCGCGTGGTCGTGTTCGTCGCGGCGGTGCTCGGTGTGCTCGTCGTCGGTGCCGGGGCGTGGACGATGTGGGGGTTCGGCGGTCGCGACCTGCAACTCCAGACGCCCCGTGCTCACTACGCGATGGTGCCGACGTTCCTGATGGCGACGCTCGTCGTGATCACCTGGTTCCCCGACGGCTCGGTCTCGCGCTTCCTCCACCTCGCCGTCGCGCTCCCGGTGATCCACGCGGCCGCCCTCGTCGTCGCGCTGTTCTACATCCCGGGCCTCGACCTCGCGATCGGCGATCGCACGCCCATGCTGGAGTACCTCCCCGTCGTCCCGTGGTTCGCGCTCGGGCTCGTCGTGTTTGCAGGGCTCGGTCGCGTGATCGGTGGACGCCGCGAATGGGCCCATGCGTTCGTGATGCTCGCGCTCGCGCACGTGCTGCTGCTCGGACTGTGGCTGCCGCTCGCCGCGCACCTCCCAACGACGACCGACCCGTGGGGGTACTGGGCGCGGGAGACGTTGAAGCAGCTCGCGCGCGATCCGCTGCCGGTCGCCGTGCTGATGCTGGTGCCGCCGTTCGTGGCGGCGGTCCTCTACACGCTGGTCGCCGTGCGCGCGCCTCGCCTCGGCCGGGCGCTGCGCGTGCCGATCGCCATCGTGTTGGTTGCCCTGTTCCTGGCGTCGGTGTGGGCGCGCGTGTACGCCAACAACGGGGCGTTCCTGATCCACGACAACTTCATCCACCTGCTGCTCGCCGCGGTCGCGATCGCGATCCTCGCCACCGGCGTGCTCGCGATCAGCACCTGGAGCGCGGGTCGCCGCGCGCTTCGCCGGCTGACCGAGACGCGCGAGGGCGAGATCTCCGACGACGCCTCGGACGTGGTCGCGTGTCTGCAGATCACGAGCTGGCTGCGCGGGCCGCGGCTGTGGATGCGCTCGTTCGTCGCCAGCTCGGCGAAGGAGATGCTGCTGGTGCCGAGCGGCGCGACCCTGGCGACGGCGCTGCCGAAGATCTCGAGCGCGATGCGCACCGGCGAGGCGGTGGTCGTGCTGAGCAAGCGCGACGCGATCACGCTCGGCGGGTTCGTCGAACGCGACGTCGGTGACTCGCCGTTTCGCGCGGTGAAGATGACCGTGCCCGGTCCCTCGGGGATCACGATCGCGCGGCGGGAGCCGATGTCCACGCCGTTCGAGTCCATGCTGCTGACCGCGTGGCGCCCGGCGGTCGCGTACCTGCTGATCTTGTGCGCCGTGGCCGTGCCGACGCTGATCGGCCTGGTCGTGATCGGCGAGCCTTAGCTCAGCCCCAGCCTCGCGAGCGCGGCGGTGAAGCGATCCGGGAGCGGGGCCTCGAGGTCGAGCGGCTCGGCGAGCGGGACCTTGATGGTCGCCGCGTGCAGGAAGAAGCCGCCCTCGTCGGTCTTGGCACCGTACAGGGTGTCGCCGGCGATCGGCGAGCCGACGTGTGCGAGGTGCGCGCGGACCTGGTGCATGCGGCCCGTCTGCGCGGTGCAGCGGACGAACGCGTGGGTGTCCGTCGCCTTGATCACCTCGAACGCGGTGTAGGCGGCGAGCCCGTCGGTGTGATCGACCGCGACGCGCTTGCCGCGCTGGACGAGCGGCGCATCGCACTCGCGCGACACCGGGCGGTGCTCGGTGATCGCGAGGTACGTCTTCGCGACCAGCCCGCCGCCGAACGCCTCGCGCAGCGCGCGATAGGCCTCCGCGGTGCGCGCGGCGACCAGGATGCCGGAGGTGCCGATGTCGAGCCGGTGGGCGAGGCCGCCATCGCGCGGGTCGTCGCCGATCTCGGCGCACTCGGGATAGCGATGCGCGAGGGCGTTCGCCACGGTGCCGAGCTCGCCGGCGCGCAGCGGCTGCGAGGGCGTGCCGGCCGACTTCGCGATCGCGACGAGATCGCTCCGCTCGACGAGGACGGCGATCTCGACGGAGGGATCGGGCTGCGGGTGCAGCGCGTTGCCCGAGACCGGCTCGCGCGAGATCTCGATGACGTCGCCGGCGACCACGCGATCGCCCTTCTTCGCCTTCTTGCCGGCGACCTTGACGCAGCCCTCGTCGAACATGTCGGAGAGCTGGCGACGCCCGGCGGTGGGATAGGCGCGGGCGAGGGCTTTGTCGACGCGATCGGCAAGCTCGACGGTGATCTTGGTCATATGGCCTCTAGAAGGATCGCGGGTGCGAGGGCGCCGGCGGGAACATCGGTGAGCTCGGCGGCGATCTCTACTAGAGCCGTACACCCGATCGTCGACGACAGCATCGCCGAACCTTGTTTCGGGTGGACGTGCGCGACCAGGTGCTGGCCCTCGCGGGACAACCGAGCCCGCAGGTAGTGCGCGCGCCCGGCCGGCTTCTTGTAGCCGCGGGGCAGCTGCACGGGTGCGCGCGGGCGATGGATCGTCGACGCACCCTGCATCGCGAGCAGCGCGGGGCGGACGAACAGCTCGAAGCCGACCAGCGTCGACACCGGGTTGCCGGGCAGCCCGAAGATCGCGAGCTGATCGCGACAACCGAAGCTGAACGGCTTGCCCGGCTTCATCGCGACCTTGCTGAGCTCGAGGGTGATCCCGGCGGCCTCGAACGCCGCCTTGACGTGATCACGATCGCCGACCGAGATGCCGCCGGTGGTGATCACCGCGTCGTAGTCGGTCGACGTCAGGAGCTCCACGAGCGGCGCGACCTCGTCGCGGACGATGCCGAGCGACACCGCGGTGCACCCGAGCTCCTCGACGAGCGCACACAGCGCGTACGTCGACGACGCGACGAGCTGACCGGGGGCCGGCGTCGTGCCGACCTCGACGAGCTCGTCCCCGGTGGCGATCACCGCGACGCGCGGCGCGCGGGACACGGCGACCTCCGAGATCCCGAGGGCCGCGAGGACGCCGAGCTCCCACGCCGTCAGGCGCGTGCCGGCCGACAACACGCGCTCGCCGATCGCGACATCCTCGCCGGCTCGCCGCACGTTGTCGCCGGGGGCGGAGGCCGGCAGCGCGATGCGATCACCGTCGATCGTGACGTTCTCCTGGATCACCACGGTGTCCAGCTCGGGCGGCATCACGGCGCCGGTGTAGATCCGGATCGCCGTGCGCTCGGGGACCGGACCGGCGTGGGCGGCGCCGGCTGCGCTGACACCCGCCAGGGGCAAGGCGGCAGGCAGCTCGCTGCTGCGTGCGGCATACCCGTCCATCGCGGAGTTGTCGAAGCCGGGCAGGGCCCGCGACGCCACCACGTCGGCGGCGAGCACGCGACCACGCGCGCGGGACAGCGGCACCCTCTCGACGGCTAGGCGCGGCACCTTCGCGATCACCGCGCGGAGCGCTTCTGCGACCGATTGCACGGCGCGACTATAGCCAATCTCGACGACATCCCGTGCCCGGGCGTGCCGCCTTCGGCTAGGCTCGCCGATCATGAAGCGCGCTGCTGTATTCGTCGTCGTCGCGAGCTGCTGTCCGCCGGATGCGGTCAAGCCGACGACCCCCACGACCGGTCCGAAGGAGCCTGCCAAGGACCTCGCCCTGCCAAACGAGGTCCACCTCAAGAACGTCCGTCAGTTGACGTTCGGCGGCGACAACGCCGAGGCGTACTGGGCGTTCGGTGGTGATCGGCTGATCCTGCAGAGCAATCACAAGCCCTACGCGTGCGATCAGATCGAGATCCTCGCGAAGGAGGGCGGCACGCCGAAGCTGGTGTCGTCGGGCAAGGGCCGCACCACCTGCGCGTACTTCCTCAAGGGTGACAAGGAGATCGTCTACGGCTCGACGCACGAGGCCGGGCCGAGCTGCCCGACGCCGCCCGACAACTCGAAGGGCTATATGTGGGGCCTGTTCGAGTACGACATCTACAAGGCGAACGCCGACGGCTCGAACCTGGTCAACCTGACGCCGAAGACACCGGGCTACGACGCCGAGGCGACGGTGTGCGCGAAGGATGGCTCGATCATCTTCACGTCGGATCGCAGCGGCGATCTCGAGCTCTATCGGATGGACGCCGATGGCAAGAACGTCAAGCAGCTGACCAACCTGCCGGGCTACGACGGCGGTGCGTTCTTCTCGGCGGACTGCAGCAAGATCGTGTGGCGGTCGTCGCGACCGGCGCCGGGCAAGGAGCTCGAGGACTACAAGGCGCTGCTCGCGCAGAAGCTGGTCAAGCCGACGCAGATGGATCTCTACGTCGCGAACGCCGACGGCAGCGACGCGCGCCAGATCACGTACATGCCGGGCGCCGAGTTCGCGCCGTTCTTCTTCCCCGACGGCAAGCGGATCATCTTCTCGTCGAACTACCAGAACCCGCGCAGCGGCGAGTTCGATCTGTTCGCGATCGACATCGACGGCAAGAACCTCGAGCAGATCACGTTCACCGGCGGCTTCGACGGCTTCCCGGTGTTCTCGCCCGACGGCAAGACGCTCGCGTTCTCGTCCAACCGCCGCGACGTGATCAAGGACAAGGACGGCAAGGACGTCTATCGCCTCGCACCCGATCGGCCCGCTGGCGAGCGCGACACCAACGTGTTCCTCGCCGACTGGGTCGATGGCCCGATCGCGAAGCCCGCACCGGAGACGGCCGCGGCCGCGCGGTTCTCCGAGGTCGTGACGTACCTCGCCGACGATGCCCGCGAGGGTCGCGGCGTCGGCACCAAGGGCCTCACCGACGCGTCGCAGTACGTCCAGGACAAGCTCAAGGAGTTCGGTGTCGAGGCCGGGATCGAGGGCTGGCGCCAGGAGTTCGAGGTCACCACGGAGGTGAAGCGCGGCGCGGCCACGGCCCTCGCGCTCGACGGCAAGACCATCGAGGTGGCGGAGTTCGCGCCGATGTCGACCTCGGGCAACGGCACGATCAGCGGCGGCATCGTCGCGGTCGGCTGGGGCATCTCCGACGAGGCGACCAAGATCGACGACTACAAGGGCAAGAACGTGCGCGGCAAGATCGTGCTCGTCCACCGGTTCGCGCCGAGCGACCGGAAGCTCGAGGCGCGCGACATCCAGCGGCTCGGCGACCTGCGCAACAAGGCGTTCGCCGCGAAGCAGAAGGGTGCGATCGGCATGATCGCGATCGACGACGGCGTGGACAAGACGCAGCCGCCGAGTAAGGGGGGGCCGGGGCCCGAGCCCCGGAAGGATCCGCTGGCCGTCGACGACAAGAAGGATCCCAAGGCGGATCCGTGGGCGAAGGGCGGCGAGGTCGAGGCGCCGCTGCCGAAGCTGTCCGCCGCCGAGCAGCAAGCCGGCATCCCGATCCTCGTGCTGACGCGCAAGGCGGGCAGCGAGCTCCGCAAGGGCAACCACACCGCGAAGCTCACCGTCGCGCTCGAGCCGGTGCGCGCGAAGACGCAGAACATCGTCGGCGTACTCAAGGCCGGCGCGGCCACCAAGCTGCCGGGCATCGTCGTCGTCGGCGCGCACCTCGACCACCTCGGCCAGGGCGGCCCGTCGGCGCTCGACCCGGGTACCGTCGCGCCGCACAACGGCGCCGACGACAACGCGTCGGGCATCGCCGGGCTGCTCGAGGTCGCGAGGACGCTCGGCGCGAAGAAGACCGAGCTCCAGCGCGATGTCTACTTCGTCGCGTTCTCCGCCGAGGAGATGGGCACGCTCGGCTCCGAGCACTACGTCAAGCATCCGCCGGTCAAGGATCCGATCGTCGCGATGCTCAACATGGACATGATCGGCCGCATGAAGATGAACCAGCTGTTCGTCAACGGCGGCGACTCGGCGAAGGAGTGGAAGGAGATCGTCGAGCCGATCTGCGCGACCCACCGGGTCGATTGCCACGTCGCGGGCTCGGGCTACGGCCCGTCCGATCACATGCCGTTCTACATCGCCGGCGTGCCGGTGCTGTTCATGTTCACCGGCAGCCACCGCGAGTACCACACGGCGAAGGACGACTCCGAGCTGATCAACTCGATCGGCGGCGCGAAGGTCGCGGCGATCACCGCCGACACCGCGATCGCCGTCGCCAACCGCGCGGGCACGCTGAGCTACATCAAGTCGGCGAACGATCAGCCGATGGGCGGCGACGTGCGCAAGCGCGGGGCCTCGCTCGGCACGGTGCCGGCGTACGCGAACGATCCGAACGCGCCGAAGGGGATGACCCTGCAGGATGTCGTCCCCGACGGTCCCGCGGCGAAGGCCGGCCTCAAGGCGGGCGATCGGATCATCCAGCTCGGCACCGCCGAGATCTCGAACGTCGCCGATCTGATGATCGTCCTCGAGTCGGCGAAGCCGGGCACCGAGATCAAGATCACCTACGTGCGCGACAACAAGATCCAGCAGGCCACCGCCACGTACGGCGTGCCGCGCGGTCGTCGCTAACTCCCCAGAGTTCGCCTGCGTCGATCCTTCGACCAGGCGAATGATGGGGAGTCGGGGTGGCGAGTCCTCGAGCCGGGGACCCCGAATACAATCGATCGGTGAGCGCGATCAGCGCGAACTCGGGGTCAGGGAACGTCGGTCGGTTCGGCGGCGATGCCGAACAGCTTGTCGCGATCTTCGTCGAGCGAGAAGTCGGTGACATCGAGGTCGGCGCCGATGCCCGAGATCCGGGCGGTCAGCGCGCCGCTCGGCAGCTCGAGCAGCGACGGGATGACGACCTCCGTCGAGGCGTCGAGCACCGTGATCTCGAGGACGATCTCGTTCGCCGCGTCGCGATACTGCACCTGATGGATCGCCGCGTCGGCGACGGGCTCCCACGCCGCGCCGGTGCGATCCGCGCTGACGCCGGTCGGCGGGACCAGCCAGTCGCCCGCGACCAGCGCCGAGTCGGTCTCGCCGCGCTGGATCAGGATGCTCTGCGCGCCCTGATCGCCGGCGGAGGTCTGCGAGACCGCGGTCAACCGGTACGTGGTCGCGCCGAACACGCTCGGCTTCGGCACCGGCACGGCATCCGCGGCACCGGCGAGGAACAGCGGCAGCTGGACCACCTCGTCGGCGGACAGCTCGATGCCGACGATCGCCGCGTTGGTGGTCAGCCCGGCGGGCGGCGCGCCGAAGTCGACGCTGACGTCGTCGAGGTTGCCGACCTCGACCTGCGTCAGCTCGAGGCCTTGCTGGTTGACGCCGTCCTCGACGGTGATGCCGTCGTGCGACGCCCAGCCCATGATCGTGATGATGTTGTCGGCCTCGCCCGGGCCCTGCGGATCGATGTCGACGATCGCGGCGACGACCGTCACCGAGTCGCCGGCGCGCGCGGTCAGCTGCCAGTTGCAGACGTCGCCGGCCACGCCGCACACGTTGCCGCTGTTCGGCGTGGCGAGGTTGTTGGCGTCGTCACCGAGCCGGTCGTTCTGCGAGTAGATGACGAACGCGGCCTTCGCGTGTCCCAGGGCGAGGGGTTGCACTTGATCCCAGCCGGGGATCGATCCCGACAGCGTGGCCTGCGGGACCTGCGCCGGATCGAGCAGCGTCAACGGGATCGTGACGTTCGCGCCGTCGGCGCCCACCCACGCGGTCGGCCGGAAGCCGTCGGCGAGCACGGCGATCGTCTGCTTGCCCGTGGCTTCGAACGTGGCGAAGCCCTCGGCATCGGTCTCCTTCTCGACCTCCCCGACGCGCACGAGCGCCCCGGCGATCGGCTCCTCGTCGTTGTCGATCACCGCGACGTTGACCTCTCCATCGATCTCGCCGTCGCCGATCCCACCGCCGGGGATCACGCGTGGGTCGACATCGTTACCGCCGCCGCACGCGGCGAGCATCAAGAGCCAAGGCGTAGTCCAACGCATGCACCCTCCAAGGAGACGATCATACGTCGTCGTCGGTCATCTCTGCGAGCTTGCTTTCGAGGTCGTCGACGATGGCCTGGGACTTCGTGAGCTGCGCCTCGGCATCCTCGACGGCGGACCGCAAGCGATCGACGTCACGCTGCCGGCGCTGGACGTCGCCCTTCGCCGTCGCGAGCGCGGCCTCGTGGCGGTGGCGCTCCGCGTTCTTCTTCGCCTTGACCTCGTCCGCCTTGCGGCGCTCGGCGGCGGCCTCGGCTTTCTCGGCCGCCGCGGCGGAGTCGGCGCGACGCTTGTCGTCGGCTTGCGCGCGCTTGATCGGCTTGTCGTCATCGTCGTCGCCGGCTTTCGACTTCGGTGCCGCGACCGATGCGGCGAGGCCGGGGATGCCGGCGGCCTCGAAGCCCGGTGGATCGCGATCGTCGGTCAGCGCACCCGGCTGATCCGGATCGAAGCTGCCGGTCGCGGCGATCGCCGACAGCGTGGTCTGGATCCGGCGCAGCGTCGATTCGGTGGCAGCGTGCTCGGCGGCCGTCAGGATCGCGGACGCCTTCGCGCGCAGCGTGGTCAAGGCTTCGCGATGCGCCGCGGTGCCGCCGAGGTCACCCTCGCGCAGCCGCTCGGCGGTGGACAGCAGGTTGTCGAACGCGTCGCGCTCCTGCCACCACAGCTGGTTGACCGCCCACGCCGAGATCGGCGGGCGATTGATCTTCCCGAGCTTCGTCGAGCCGGCCTTGTCGCCGGCCTCCTTGAGCTCGCCGGCGAGGCGCTTGCG
>Ga0075163_10005452_pt1 | contig 16964 bp, 16 predicted proteins | sample JI1023141ADNA_FD_71478 | JGI IMG/M metagenome (GOLD analysis project Ga0075163, IMG submission 71478) | Wastewater effluent complex algal communities from Wisconsin, to seasonally profile nutrient transformation and Carbon sequestration -... | ecosystem: Engineered > WWTP > Effluent > Algae...
AGTTGCGCACCAATTCCTGGATGTTGATGACCGGCTCGTTTGGCATGGTCGCTTCCACCTTGCCGGTGCAGTGGCTGGCTCCGCTATGGGGGTGGCGTCCGCTGTTCTGGGGGCTGGCCGTCTGCATCCTGGTGTCCATGGTCCTGATTGCCTGGGCGGTTCCACGCTGGGAGACGGCAAGCCCCAGTGCTGCCAAGGCGCCACCGGGCTACTCGGCCGTGTGGACCCACCCCTACTTCAGGCGGATGACGCCGATCGGTTTCTTCAGTTACGGCGGCATGATCGCGATCCAGACTTTGTGGGCCGGGCCCTGGATGGTGCGTGTCGGCGGCGCATCGCCGGCAGAAGCTGCCAATGGGCTGTTCTGGATCAACATCACCATGCTTTGTACCTTCTGGAGCTGGGGGCTGATCAATCCTGCGCTGGCACGCAGAGGGGTGACGACAGACCGTTTGATTGCCTGGGGTTTACCGTTGAGCTTCATTGCGCTCGCTATCATTTTGGTAGCGGGTAGTGCAGCAGGGGCGGGGGCTTGGGCCATTTTTTGTGCCACAAGCACCTTTGTGTCGCTGGCGCAGCCTGCCGTGGGCCTGGCATTCCCGCCAGCCCTGGCCGGGCGAGCCTTGTCCGCCTACAACCTGGTGATCTTCTCTGGCGTATTTGTGGTTCAGTGGGGCATTGGCCTGCTGATCGACGGCTTTGTGGGGATCGGCCTCAGCGTGCCCGATGCCTTCCGTGCGGCCATGGGCGGCCTGCTCCTTTGCAGCGTGGCGTCGTACCTGTATTTCATGCTCCCCAGACGTGATAATCCAGCCACACCCGACGCCCAACCATGAACAGCATCCTGATCATTGCCCATGCCCCGCTGGCGCACGCGCTGCGCCAGTGTGCATTGCATGTGTTTCCGGATGCGGCACCCGCCATCGCCGCGCTGGACGTCCAGCCGAATACACCGCCGGAACAGACACTGGCTTCGGCCCGCATCCTGCTGGAGCAGCTCCAGGCCGGTGCGCGTTCGGACGCCACACTGGTGCTGACCGATACCTTTGGCGCAACACCCTGCAACGTGGCCCAGAAGCTGGTTGACGGATTGCACTCCAAACTGGTGGCCGGAGTGAACCTTCCCATGCTGCTGCGCAGCGTGGGCTACCGTGGCGAATCCCTGGATGCGCTGGTGTCTCGGGCCATCGTGGGCGGCAATCAGGGCATCATGCAAGTGGCGATCACCGCGCCGCAAAATCAGGCCAGACGACGAAATGATCAAAACCACCACGACCATCAGCAATAAGCTAGGCCTGCATGCCCGCGCATCGGCCAAACTGACCAAACTCGCCGGCAGCTTCCCGTGCGAAGTCTGGATGAGCCGTGGCGAGCGGCGGGTCAATGCCAAGAGCATCATGGGCGTGATGATGTTGGCCGCTGGTATCGGGACCGAAGTCAGCCTGGAAACCCATGGGGAGCGCGAGCAGGAAGCCATGGACGCCCTGCTGGCCCTTATCGCCGACAAATTTGGCGAAGGCGAGTAAGCGCGTGATTGCTGGCGCACCCGCATGACTTTCGCTGTCCACGGTCTTGCAGTCGCCCGTGGAATTGCCATCGGGCGCGCCGTGCTCGTGGCATCCAGCCGGGTCGATGTGGCCCACTACTTTGTTGAACCGTCCCAGGTGGAGGCCGAGATTGCCCGGGTGCGCGCCGGGCGCAATGCGGTGGTCGATGAAATCCACCGCCTCCAGAACAGCATCACCCATATGGGGCCCAAGGAAACCCCGCACGAGCTGGCGGCCCTGCTGGATGTGCACCTGATGCTGTTGCAGGATGAGGAGTTGATTGGGGGCGTCAAGCACTGGATCACCGAGCGCCTGTACAACGCCGAATGGGCACTGACCACCCAGCTTGAACTCATTGCCCGCCAGTTTGACGAAATGGAAGACGAGTACCTGCGTGAGCGCAAGGCCGATCTGGAGCAAGTGGTCGAGCGTATCCTGCGGTACATGAAAGGTGTGGCCTCGCCGGTGGCGCCGGCGGCAGCGCCGCGGCGCAAGACCCAGCAGGACCTTCTGTTGGATGACACCATGGACGTTCCACTGGTCCTGGTTGCCCATGATCTGTCGCCGGCCGACATGATGCAGTTCAAGCAGAGTGTGTTTGCCGGCTTTGTGACCGATGTGGGTGGCAAGACGTCCCACACGGCCATTGTGGCCCGCAGCATGGACATACCGGCGGTGGTGGGGGCGCGAAGTGCCAGTCAACTGGTGCGTCAGGACGACTGGGTCATCATCGATGGCGATGCGGGCGTGATGATCGTGGATCCGTCCCCCATCATTCTGGCCGAGTACGGATTCAAGCAGCGCCAGGGTGAGCTCGAAAGAACGCGGCTGTCCAGGCTGCGCCATACCCCGGCGGTGACCATGGATGGCCAGAAGGTGGAACTGCTGGCCAATATCGAATTGCCCGAGGACGCTGCGGCAGCCCTGAATGCAGGGGCTGTGGGCGTCGGCCTGTTCCGCAGTGAATTCCTCTTCATGGGGCGCCAGGGAAATCTGCCCGGCGAGGAAGAACAGTACCAGGCCTATCGCCGGGCCGTCGAGGGGATGAAGGGTTTGCCGGTCACGATCCGCACCATCGACGTCGGGGCCGACAAGCCGATTGACGCGAGCGCCCGGGACGCCGCCCATCTGAACCCCGCACTCGGTCTGCGCGCAATTCGCTGGAGCCTGGCCGACCCGGCGATGTTTCTGACCCAGCTGAGGGCCATTCTGCGTGCTGCGGCACATGGGCAAGTCCACATGCTGATTCCGATGCTGGCCCATGCCAGCGAAATCCGGCACACCGTCGCGTTGGTGGACTTTGCCCGTGCCGAGCTGGACAACAAAGGCGTCGCCTATGGCCCCATCAAGCTGGGAGCCATGATCGAAGTGCCGGCTGCAGCGCTGACGGTCAAGACGTTTCTGCGCTACTTTGATTTCTTGTCCATCGGTACCAATGACCTGATTCAGTACACGCTGGCGATTGACCGTGCGGACGAATCCGTGGCGCATCTTTATGACCCGCTGCATCCTGCAGTGCTGCGCCTGGTGGCTGAAACCATCGCTGAATGCCGTGCCCAGGGCAAGGGTGTGAGCGTTTGTGGCGAGATGGCTGGCGATGTGTCGCTGACCCGCCTGTTGCTTGGTATGGGGTTGCGCAGCTTTTCCATGCATCCGGCCCAGATCCTGGCCGTCAAGCAGGAGGTCCTCAGGGCCGATGCAACACGCCTGTCTGGCTGGGCGCAACGTGTGCTGGTGGCAGAAGATCCGTCCCGCGAGATGGCACTGCCAGTCTGACATGGAGGCGGCCTGTCAGCTTTGCCGGTGGCCACGCGTTTTTCTGCAGGCATTGGCGCTGGGCGCAATGCTCACACTTGGAACAGCGACTGCAATGGCCGACCAGATTGTGAGTGTCAAAGGTCAGCCCGTGGTGTTGCGCGGCGCACAGCCTCTGAGCGCTGTGGCTGGCATGGTGATCGAAGATGGAGATGAACTGGTCAGTCTTCCATCCGAGGAACTGCTGGTGAGTTTTGAAGACGGCGCGCGCCTGGCCATACGCCCGTCGTCGCGGGTCTGGATCCGGGCACTTTCAGGTCGCCGTGGAGCCAGCAAGGTCCGGACGTTGCGTGTGTCCTTGGGTCGGGCGCGCTTTGTCTCGGCGCGGAACCGGGCGCAGGATGCAACTGGCTTTGAGACGCCGTCTGCAACCATTGGCATCCGGGGGACTGACATCGAGATTGTGGTCGAAGAAAACCTGGGTCAGTCGGGCATCGATGGCACTTATCTGATCGTCAACGAGGGCGTGGCGCAGTTGCGTGGAGCAGACGGTTCGCAGGTCGAGGTTCAACCGGGGCAGGTGGCGTTCGGCGCGAGGGTCGACCTGACGCCGCGGACAGGCCGAACCCGGACATTGCCAGCGGCACGCCTGCTGGCACCGGCAGAGTTCCCGTCAGTGGCTCCCGGTGCCATGGACGAACAACTGCGTTGAGTGGGTGAACGATGGACAATCAGACTCTTTGTGGATCGGATGGGACCAAGGTCATGAAGCGGATGCAAACGGGGGTGGGCAAGACGTGGGTCGCGGCGGCATTGGGCATCCTGCTGTGTGGTGCTTCCCAGGCTTGGGCCCAGTCCACGCCAACGACCCAGCAGATGATTGATCAACTGGCTGCACCGAAAACGCGCAGCTTGCGCAACCTGATCATTGAGTCCACCCCGGAAACGGCGAGTAATACGGCCGCGCCAGGGACTGCGGGCGTCACCGCTTCGCCAGCGGCACCTGCTGCCGAAGCTGCGGGGATCGAGTCTCCCGCTGCCCGGCCGTCGTTGTCTCTTTTGATCCAGTTTGACTTTGATTCCGCCAAGGTACGCCCGGAAAGTCGTGAAGCGCTGGCCAATCTGTCGCAGGCCTTGAAATCGGATGAGCTGAAAGCATCGCGCTTTGCTGTCGAAGGTCATACCGATGCCAAAGGGGCAGCCGAATACAACCGGCGCCTCAGCCAGTTGCGTGCAGATGCCGTGCGGGATGTGCTGGGCCAGCAGGGTGTTGACGCCGGGCGACTGGTGACCAGTGGCAAAGGATCATCAGAGCTGGCGCGGCCCGATCAGCCTTTCGCCGCCGAGAACCGCAGGGTGCGCATCGTCAATCTCGACTGACATGCAGGGCTGGCGTCGCTTCTGGTGGCGGGTGGGAGGCTTGCCACCTTCGCGGGTCCTTCTGGTACTGGTGATCGCATTTTCGGCCTGGATCCTGGTGGATGTCTTTGTGCTGCGCGTGACCTCCGGGCTATCGCGGTCGTCCTACGATGCCATGGTGCGTGCCCGCATTGTCAGCGCCCCCGCCGACCCTCGTATCGTGATTGTGGACATTGATGAAGCCTCGTTGGCCCGCATGGGCAAGGAGTTTGGTCGCTGGCCCTGGCCACGGGATACCCTGGCTACTGTTTTGAGGTACCTTGAAGCGCAGCAGCCTCTGGCGATCGCCTGGGACGTTCTCTTTACCGATGCTGACCGGGTCAGCCCAGGCGGTGATGCCGCCATGGATGCCGCAGTACGTGAGGGTCACCGCAGTCACTTTTCGGTCATCCGCCTGCCGCCGGGCAATGACGCGACCAGTCGGGTGACCCGCAAGGCGCTACCTCGCCTTTGGGTGGATTCCGCACCGGGGCGCGCATCCACAACGGTGGCGGTCATTCCCCCGGTGCTCCATTCAATGGCCGTCGGCCCCCTTGGCTACAGCAACGGCTATGCAGACGTGGACGGTGTCGTGCGGCGCTACCGGTACGCCGAGCCCTTGCCGGACGGTGGCGTGATCAAGTCTTTGCCGCTCAGCGTTCTGGAGCGCATCGATCCAGAAGCCGCCGGTCGATGGGTTGCTGTTTCACTGGATGAAGGCCGTCCTGTGGATCGTCTGATCGGCTGGCGCAGCGGCGTCGGTGCCTACCGGCATGTTCCGTTTGCAGACCTCTTCGCTGTGGCTGAAGGGGGGCTACCGGCGGGAGCCCTGCCCGATTTGCGGGGCCGAATCGTGGTGATTGGCTCGACGGCGCCTGCGCTGCATGACATCCATCCCACGCCGCTGTCTCCGATCCATCCAGGGGTTGAAGTCCTGGCGACTGCCATTGACAACGCCATTCATCAGCGAGACGTGGCCGAGTTGCCGCGATGGGCCCAGGCGGTGATAGCGATCGCCATTTGTGTCCTGCTGGCGCTGGCCCTTCAGTTCCGGTCGGTGGTCTCGGTGGACCCCAACCTTTTGCTGGTCGGATTGCCTGTGTTGCTCATGGTCATCGGCTATGTCAGTCTGCAGGTTTCGCCCGTGTTTCTGGACCTTCAGTTGCCGGCCGGGCTGGTTCTGGTTTTCCTGGGGCTGACGCGATACTGGATCGGCTTGCGCAGGGACTACTGGTGCTCCGAACCGCCTGGCAAGGATGTCATGCTGGTCTGGCCGCTGCAACGCGAGCGTCCTTGGACAGATACCGCCATTGACCGCCTGATCCAGGCCTTGCAGCAACATGCGCCGCAGTGCCGGGTGGTGGTGATGGATGTCACCGCCTCCTGGCCTCGCAAATTGCGTTGGCCTGAGTTGGCATGTCACGCAGCCATCGCCGGTCCGGCTGATGAACTGAGAGCCGCGCAGCCTGCGCTGGCCCGTGCAGTGCGACACCTGGTCAGCACCGACGCACCGCTTCTGGATGTGCCACCCGGGCGGCCGCGCGAGGAACTGGCGGCTACCACATTGTGGGGATGGGCAATCCAGCAAAAATCAGCTAAAAGATAGCAATGAATGCTTCATTGTTCTTCAAGTTGCGGGCTTCCCTGGCTGCCCTTTCCCTTGGTGCCAGCCTGGCTGCGCTGGCCCAGGACACCACGGCGACGCGTGCCGCCGAGTTGCGTACCGACAAACTGGCCCAGGCACCGGTCCTGCAGCAACTCGTTGCGGGTACCGCTGTGCGGGTGTTGAGCCTGGAAGGCGGATGGGCCTGGGTCCAGGTGGGTGCAAGCCGCGGTTGGGTCCGGGCAGGGGCTCTGGCTTTGACGGTGCCGGTGTCTGCAGCGGCGTCGGTTGCCAATGGCCGCGAGGCGGCCGGCAACACAGCGCTGGCTCTCGGCGTGCGCAGCCTGCCCCCCAGGGTGAACCGTCACGCACTGATCATTGGTATCAGTCGCTATGCCGACCCCCAGGTACCCCCGCTGCCTGGTGCACGCATTGACCGGGTTTCGGCAACCCAGATGGCAGCGGCCATGCAGGTGCCTGAATCCAATATCCGATATCTGCAGGACGAACAGGCGACTGGCGACAACATCCGCCAGGCCTTGGCTGAGCTGGATCGAAACGTCCAGGAGGGAGATCGTGTTTTCATCCACTATTCCGGACACGGTACACGGTACAAGGATGCCGCTGCAGGCGGCTGTGTCGAGGCCCTTCTGGCCTACGACGGTGGTGCCAATGGCACCCTGACCAACCGCGAGATGTCCGAACTCCTGAAGCCGCTGACCGCCAGGACCGACAAGTTGTTTGTGATGTATGACGCCTGCCACTCGGGAGGTATCGTCCAGGCGGCTTCGACCGTCCGTACCCGCGGATTCTCCAATGCCAACGATGAGGGTCTGCTGCGCCCCAAATTCGCCGACATCTCAGATGAATGCGGGCGTCCGGTCAACGTGAAGTCGCGCAACCTGGTGGCCGAAGCGACGAACAAGGGGGCACTGCCGCAGGACATCGTGCACATCAGTGCGTCCCGTGACAACGAAGTCAGTTTCGACGATGAATTGAAGGGCGGGCTGGCCACCCAGTTCATGCGCGACTGCATGCTGCGCGATGCGAAGGATCTGGATGGGTCGGGGGCTCTCAGTGTGGACGAAATCCGGCAATGCGCACAGGAAAAGGTCGAGAAGCGCATGCAGAACGACCCCAACTTCAAGCCGCATCACCTGACCTTGAGTGGCAACAGTGCGTTTGTGCCCACCTGGTTCAGTTTGCCAGGTACGGCTGCTGTGGCCACTGCGCCGGCGCCCTTGCCTGTCGCGCCGCCGACAGTGGTCGCTGCCGTTACTGCCGTGACGCCACCGGTTCCCGCGCCGCCTGCGCCGGCGCCCGTGGCTCCTGCGCCTCCTGAGGTACCGCCACCTGCGCTGACCGGTGCGCAGGCCTTGCAACAGGTGTTCGATCAGCGCGACGCCAAACGGGGGGTCAAGGTCTCACTCGGGACCGCCCGCATGCGGATTGGTCAGGACTCGCTCGACTTCTCAGTCCAGTCAGAGCGGGGCGGCTATGTTTATGTGGCTCTGGCGGGTTCTGACAACCAGTCGCTGTATGTGCTGTTCCCGAATGAGCTCGACACCAACAACCGGATTGAGGCGGGCAAGCCGCTGGTGCTGCCCAGACCCAATTGGCGGGTCAAGGCCGCAGGCCCGGAAGGGACGGACCATGTTCTGGTCATGGTGACAGAGTCGCCGCGCGATCTCAGCGCTCTCAAGGCTTCCCGTGCCGGCCCTTTCCTGTCGTCATTGAATGATGCCCAGGGGCGTGCCGCTCTCGGGTCGTTGATGACCACCTCACAGGCTTCAGGCGCTGGCCAGTGTTCCGTCCGGACCAGCGGTCCAGGGTCCGCCTGCTCGGATGCGTACGGGGCCGCCTTGGTCACAGTGGAGGAGATTCGATGAAGCGTCGAGTGTTGTTGACAAGCGTTATGGGGCTGTGCGCGACTGCAGCTGTGGCGCAGGGGTCATCGGCAACAGGTTCGCAGGCTGGCCGCAACCAGGGATACAGTGGAGGTGGCATCCGTGGATCGGCGCTGGAATCGCCAGACGGCTGGCTGGTGACGCCATCCGAGGCGGTCGAGTTTGGTGGTGAAGCTGGCTATAACGAACCGGCCGCTCTGCGACCCAGGGCCGTTGTCCCGCTGATTGATCTGTTGCGACCCGAGCCTGCGGCAGACTTGAAGGTCAAGGCACCATTCGCCATTGCCGTGCAGTTTCGCGGTCAGGCCGATGCACCCATTGAACCCTCCACGTTCAAAGTGCTGTACGGGGCCCTCAAGATCGACATCACCCAGCGGATCACCAAGTTCGTGACTGTCACGCGCGAAGGCTTCACACTGGAGAACGCCAACATTCCGACCGGCAAGCATCGGCTCATCCTGCAAGTGCAAGATGCCAAGCAGCGCGTGGCCGAGCGCGAACTGCGCGTCGAAGTCGAGTGAGGCCTCAGCGCGGCGCGCTCAGGGAAACCAGCTCCTGACGATCAAACTGGTCAATATTGCCATTTGCCAGACGGACGATGGTTTCGTGAACGATGTCCGCGGCCACCCCGGGCGCCACCCAGATATTGCGTGAAAGCGCGGCCCGCAGCTGCACATTGAAGCCTCGTGCTTCGATCTTGAAGGCGTTAAAGGTACCTGCAGGCACCGTGATCGACTCGCGGCCCACCACCTTGAGGGTGTAGCGGAAGGTGAAGGTTACCCCGTTGGGGCGTACCTGCTTGAACTCTGTGCGCCATTTTTTGCCCACGAACAATTCGGCAGGATAGAACTGGCGCGGGGTGCTCATGCTGCCGCGCAGATTGGTGATGATGTTGCCCATGGTGTCGGACAGGTACTCGCCCTGGTTGAACTCCACCCGGTCTGCTTCGACGTCGACCGCTGTCACCCGCAGCACAAGGGATTTGGCCGCCTTGGTGAAACCGTCTATGACCTGAAAGGCGAAAACATCACCCGGCCGGTACTGGCGCCGGTGTTCGTCATACCCTTTGTAGTACGGGGTCGGCGGCAAGCTGGCGCTGGCCGCCGGGGCACTGGCGACGAGTTGGGTCAGCGCCTGCGCCTTGGCTTGCTCAGCCAATCGGGCCGCTTCGGCGATGCGTGTGGCTTCAGCGGCAAGCCGCTGGGCCGCCTCCAGTTCAGCGGCTCGTGCGGCCGCCTCCAGGGCGCGCTGGTCGGCAAGGGCCTGCGCTTCGCGCTGGGCTTGTTGCTGGGCCTGCAGCCGCGCTGCAGCAGCTGCTCGCTGTGCCTCTGCCTGGGCCAACTGGAGGTCTTGTTGTGCCTTCAAGGCAGCGGCCTCACGGGCCTGTCGGTCCTTCTCGACTGCAAGGCGCTCGGCTTCGGCTTCCTGCAGTTGCTTGCGGGCCGCATCCATCCGCCGGACTTCCTGTTCGCCCTGAACGGCCAGCAGGCGATTCATCCGGGACATGGCCAGTTCGCTGGCGCTGCCACTCGGATACTGTCTAACGAAGTTGGCCAGGGCCAGCACATCATTGCTGGACTTGACCCGCAGCCAGCTGCTGATCTCCTGCTCCAACTGCTGGTCCTGCTCGGCATCGCTGAGCTTTTTGCGCTCCGAGGGGAACAGGTAGACGTCTTCCTCCAGCGAGGTGCTTTCCCACGGAATCTGTCTGCCCTGAGAGGCCAAGCGGACATTCAAACGCACTCTCTTGAATGCATCCTCCAGGCGGGCACCGCGAACTGCGAACTCGCGCAACAAGTGACTGGTGTACAGGCCGTTGTCGCCGATTCCGTCCATGGCCACACTGCCTGGTGCTGTCGCATAGGCGAGCAAGCTGCCCACGGGTGCATCAAACTGGCTGAGCCCCTTGGCCGGCGGGCGGAAGGTGTCGCCAAATGGGTCATCACGGCAGGCATCCAGGACGACCAGAAAGCTCCGGCCCTTGGCGTCTTCCATGTAGCGCAGCAACTGGCTCACATCCACGGTCTGCTGGCGCACGTCGGCGGGTGTTCGGATATTGGCGCTGACGGGGACCAGATAGTTTCGCCAGTCCATCTGCAATCCGTGGCCAGCGTAGTAGAAAAGGCCGAACTTGACGGAGGGATCGCGGATGGCTTGCCCGAAGCGCTCTACCGCCGCCGCCATCTGCTGCTGAGTGGTGTCAAAAAGACTGTCAGTACGGAATCCCGCCTGTTGCAGCAAGGCTCCCATGGCTCGCGCGTCATTGCGCGGATTGGTCAGTGGCGAGCCGCGGTAGTCTGAGTTGCCAATGACCAGCGCAACCCTGTCGCTAGAACTGTTGGTCTGCGCACGCAGCCCACCGGCCTGGGCGAGCATGCCGGCACCTACGGCGATCTGGGCGCACCATTGGCGACGATCCACTTTTTGCCACTGTATCGTCACTCGGAGCCTCCATTGCAAAGTCAAAAAAAGTTATAGCACAGCACCAACACCAATGCTCTCCCCAGAAATGGGGATGGCAAGGGCTGGTGAATCCGCTTAAAGTTGCCCCAAGCTGGCAGCAGTCCGGTTGTTGTCGGGGAGTTCCGACCATGCGCCGCATGCGGCCGAGAGCATCTTTTTTCTAGAAAGTCGAAACAATGAACATGCAACTTCAGACATCGCCCACCTGGCGGGTATGGGTCGCGACAGCGCTGGCTGGCGCGGCTTTGCTGGGGTGCGGCGGAGGTGGGGGCGGAGGAACGACCACCACCACGACGCCGACAACCACCACGATCGTGGACAGCTTTGGTGTGGCTGTGGAAAACGGCTTCGGCGCGGGTGACTCCGGCGGCGATGGCAGCGCAGGCGACGGTGCTGCCATTCCAAACCGACCCGTTCTGCTGACGGACTCCACCGGAAAGACCGCGACGGCGACCACCGATCTGCAGGGCTACTACCGTGTCAAGCTCACCGGTTTCACCCCGCCCTTTGTGGTGAAGGTGACCAAGGCCGACGGGTCCACCCGCACATCCCTGAGCACTGCAGCCCTCAAGCCCAATGGTTTCATCACCATCAACATCACCGGGTTGACCGAAAAGGTGGCCTCTGATGTGGCGATCGCCGGCGGCAAGAAGGGCGCCTCGGAGCTGACGCCAGCCATCGTGGCGGCCAATTCCACCGTCATCCAGACCTCGATCAACAATCTGAAGACCCAGTTGGCTTCTGTCATCACGGCTGCCGGCGTGAACCTGGCCACGTTTGACCCGATTTCAGTGCCATTCAAGACGGACAGCACTGGGTACGACAAGGTCCTGGACTCAGTCAAGGTGACCTTGGCTGCGGACGGCTCTACTGTGGTGACGCCTGTGGCGACGACCACCACCACGACAACGACGACCAGTGGTTTTGCTGGAAACTGGAGCGCCTCGATCACCATTCCAGGCCTGACCAATCCGATTGACCTGGGCATTCTTCCTGGCGCCAGCGTGCTTACGGAGCAGGCAGCCAAGCAAGTGTCGGTCGCCACAGCGGCGAGCACGGCACTGCCCAGCCAGTCAAAGGTCGCAGGCTACACACTCACCTCGAATGGCAACACCACCACCATGACCGGACCGGGAACCAACTACACGTTGACCATCAATTCATACGAGATCACTGGTTACACGATCACAGGGACGGGTGGTGTGGGAACACGTGTTTCCTATGTCTTTAACCTGAACTACACCGAAAGTGGTACGTTGGATGGTGCAGCCGTGTCTGGAACAACTTCTTCCGCTCCAACATTTACCTACACTCGCGTGAACTGATTCGCGCCGTAGGCTGCCAGAAAAACCGCCGCTTGCCGGCGGTTTTTTTGTGGCCTGATTGTTCAGGCCCGCCCCAATGCGGTGGCATTGGTTGCAATGCGACCCGCCATCGTTGCGAACTCAGCGCGGGTCAAGGTTGGGCTTCAGTTGCTACATGATTGATAGCAAATTACGCAGCATTCACGAGGGCTGCAACCCGTTTTGATGCTGAAATCAGGCTACACGCCAGCGGCGTGGGCCTGCTGGTCTGCATGGTAGCTGCTGCGAACCATGGCGCCTACTGCAGCGTGGCTGAACCCCATCTTGTAGGCCTCGGCCTCAAACATCTTGAAGGTGTCGGGGTGCACATACCGGCGCACCGGCAGGTGGCTCAGCGTGGGTGCCAGGTACTGGCCAATGGTCAGCATATCGATCTGGTGGTCGCGCATGTCACGCATCACCTGCAGGATTTCCTCATCGGTTTCACCCAGGCCCACCATCAGTCCGCTCTTGGTGGGTACGTTGGGAAACCGTGCTTTGAACTTCTTCAGAAGGTTCAGGCTGAACGCATAGTCGGAACCTGGCCGTGCCTCCTTGTACAGGCGCGGAATGGTTTCGAGGTTGTGGTTCATGACATCGGGCGGCGCCATCTTGAGGATTTCCAGTGCGCGGTCGTCCCGGCCGCGGAAGTCGGGCACCAGCACCTCGATCTGGGTGCCGGGTGACAGCTCGCGGGTTTTGCGAATGCATTCGACGAAATGGCCTGCTCCGCCGTCGCGCAGATCGTCTCGGTCCACGCTGGTAATGACGACGTATTTGAGCTTCAGTCGGGCGATGGTTTTCGCCATGTTCTCGGGCTCGTTCACATCCAGCGGGTCCGGGCGTCCATGGCCCACATCGCAGAACGGGCAGCGGCGTGTGCACTTGTCGCCCATGATCATGAAGGTGGCCGTGCCCTTGCCAAAACACTCTCCAATGTTGGGGCAGGAGGCTTCTTCGCAGACGGTGTGCAGATTGCTTTCGCGCAGGATTTGCTTGATCTCGTAGAAGCGGGTGCTGGGGCTGCCGGCCTTGACGCGGATCCACTCGGGCTTCTTCAGCACCTCGGCCGCCTCAACCTTGACGGGGATTCGCGACAGTTTGGCGCCGGCCTTCTGCTTGGCCGACGGGTTGTAGTTCTCGGTGCTTTGCGCTTCGCGCACGACTTCGGATCGGCTCATGGCTTGTTCACGGCGCCAGCAGACGGCTGAGCTGATCGCCCAGCACGCGGGCGGCTTCGTCCCAGGTGGTTGATACCCCGATTGTAGAAAGGTCGACGGTTTTGAGGCCTGCGTAGCCGCAGGGGTTGATCCGGTCGTAGGGTTCCAGATCCATGGCCACATTGAGGGCCAGCCCGTGGTAGGTGCAATGCCGGCTGACCTTGATGCCCAGGGCGGCGATTTTGCCCAGCCCGCGGAAAGGGTCGCCCGGGATGGCAGGGCCGGTGAGTGCCGCGTGGGCGAACGGGTCGTCCAGCCGCACGTAGATGCCAGGTGCCCCCGCCACACGGTGGCCAGTCACACCAAAGTGGTCGAGTGTGCGGATGATGGCCTGTTCCAGCCGGTAGACGTATTCCTTGACGTAGTAGCGGGCCCGTTGCAGGTCAATCAGCGGGTAGGCCACCACCTGACCGGGCCCGTGAAAGGTGACCTGTCCGCCCCGGTTGGTCTGGATCACCGGAATGCTTCCAGGGTTCAGGATGTGGTCACTTTTTCCCGCCAGCCCTTGTGTATACAGCGCAGGGTGCTCACAAATCCATAGCAAGTCGTCTGCCGTGGCATCCCGCCCGGCGGTGTAGTCCTGCATGGCCTGGACGGTCGTCAGATAGTCGACCTGCCCCAGGCAGGAGGTTGTGAGGGTCATGGCATTTCCCACCGCAAGGTCCACCGTGCCCGCCCGCGATGGGCTGCGATCAGGCGGGCATTCGGCTCGTCGGTCTGCTCCACCCAGTCCCGGGCGGCCGTAGCGCTGCGGCCGAACTCCCGATGTCGCGTGATTAAGCGGGACTGGCGGAGTGTGTCTTCGGTGTCCAGGTACCAAGTGTCGTCGAGCAGCGCATCGACGCCGGCCCATTCCCCAGTGGGTAGCAGCAGGTAGTTGCCTTCGACGATCACCAGGCGTGTGGCGGGCAATACCGCAATGGCACCAGCGACCGGCTCTTCGATCGAACGGCGAAAATCTGGTGCCACAACGGTTACGACAGGGTCTGCATGGCGCAGACGTTGAAGCAGCGCGACGAAACCGGGCGCGTCAAAGGTCTCAGGCGCCCCTTTGCAATGGGTCAGGCCCCTGCGGGCCAGTTCGCAGTTGGCCAGATGAAACCCGTCCATCGGCACCACCTGCGTCAGGACGCTGTCACCCAGCGCCTGCTGAAGGGCCTGTGCAAAGCCGCTCTTGCCAGTGCCCGGCGGGCCGGCAATGCCAAGCAGCTGGCGTCCGGGCCGCTGCAGCAAGGCCTGCAGGCGCTCCAGTGCCGGCAACGGGACGGGTGGCAACGCCATCGGGCGGGTCCGCCGTGTCTAGAGCACCACCTTGACCATCGGATGGGTGGACAAAGTGCGGTAAAGCCCGTCCAGTTGCTCCCGGCTGGTGGCAGTGATGGTCAGGGTCACACCCAGGTATTTGCCGGTCTTGCTGTCCCGCAACTCGACCTTGCCGGCGTCGAAAGCCGGATCGAACTGCCGGGCGATGTTGGTCATCGCGTGGACGAAGCCCTCGGCGTTGGTGCCCATGACCTTGACCGGGAACTGCGACGGGTAATCGATCAGCGAGTCCTTGCGGGCGGCGGCGTCGCCAGGTTGCGCGGTCATGTGGCGACCTTCGCCTTGGCCCGCTGGTAGCCCGCCAGCAGCGCTGCGCCCACCGGGCCAGGTTTGCCCCGGCTGGCGCCCTGGCCCACCGGCTGACCATCGAGGGAGCTGACGGACAGAATCTCCTTGGTGGCCGAAGACAGCAGCAGTTCGTCCGCGTCCAGGACTTCCGCCCGGCTGAGCGGGCGCAGTTCAAACGGAATGCCAGACTCCTTGCAAAGCTCTTCAATCAGTCCGTAGCGGATGCCTTCGAGCACCAGATTGTTCTTGGGTGGACCCATGACCTTTCCGCCCTTGACCACCCAGACATTGCTGGCAGCGGCCTCGCTGAGCCAGCCGTTGCGGAACATGATGGTTTCGGTGGCTCCGGCATCGGCGCTGATTTGCCGTGCAAAGACGGCGCCCAGCAGGCTCACGCTCTTGATGTGGGCCTTGAGCCAGCGGAAGTCTTCGGCCGTCACACAGGCCACACCCTTGGCCCGGTCCTGCTCACTCGGCGGCTTCATGCGGTTGGTCATCACAAACACGGTAGGCGTGATGGAAGCCGGCATGACATGGTCCCGCATGGCCACGCCGCGGGTCACCTGGATATAGATGAGTTGATGGTCATTTGTGGCCTCAGCCCTCGTGGATTCTGCGTAGGTTGCTATCAATTTGGAAGCAACTTCCAGCCAGCCGGAACGGTCCATCGGGTTGGGGATGCGCAGTTCAGCCAGACTGCGTTCGAGCCGGGCCATGTGTTCGGCAAAGCGGAAGGGGCGGCCGCTGTAAACGGGCACCACCTCGTACACGCCATCGCCAAAGACAAACCCCCGGTCCATCACGCTGACTTGGGCGTGGGGCAGGGTGGTGTAAGTGCCGTTGAGGTAGCACGGCAGATCAAGAAGATGGGCATTGCTCATGGCCGGCATTGTCTCAGGGCCGTGGACGGCGCGGCAGATCGCGCGTCTCGCCAATCCGCAGAACAAAGAACGCCTGTTCGGGCACACCCATGCGTTCGCGGGCGACGGCCAGATCCCGCGGGGGTTGGTCTGCGCTTTCGTCGGTCAGATCAAAGGTGCCCCAATGCACGCCCACGCTCTGGCTGGCGCCCAGGTCCTTGTGGATCTGCACCGCTTCGGCCGGGTTGACATGCTGCTCCTTCATGAACCAGCGGGGCTCGTACGCGCCGATGGCCAGCACCGCAAGATCGAATCCGGCCGGAAACCGGCGTGCCATGCGGCGGCGGGTTTCAGCAAAGTCGTCGCTGTAGCCGGTATCGCCGCTGAAATACCAATGAAAGTCACGGCCGAACACCGACCAGCCGCCCCAGAGAGTCTCGCTGCGGTCGTTCACACCGCGCGCCGACCAGTGCTGCACGGGCGTCAAGTGGAACTCCACGCCGGCGACGGTATGGGCGCCCCACCAGTCCAGTTCCACCACGTTGTCAATGCCCAGCCCCGCCATCCATGGCTTGACACCCAACGGAACCAGAAACAACGTTCGCCCTTCGGCGCGCGCGTTCAGTGCAACCACGCTGTTGCGGTCCAGATGGTCGTAGTGGTTGTGCGAGATCATCACCACATCGATCGGCGGCAAGTCGGCCAATGCCACTCCCGGCGCCTGTAGCCGCTGGGGGCCGAACAGTTGCACTGGCGAGGCCCGCTCACTGAAGATCGGGTCGGTCAGTACATTCAGCCCGCTGGCCTGCATCAGCGTGGTGGCATGGCCGATCCAGGTGATGGAAGGAGTCATCGAGGCCCCGGCCTTCGCGTTGGCATGCAGCCGCGCAAGATCGGGCGCCACCACAGCGACAGGCTCCCTCGCGGGCTTGGGCAGCCCGTCGCGCCAGGCTTCCCACTGCCATCGCAACAGTTCACCAAAGGACTTGGTCACTGCATCAATGTGGTTGTTTCGAAAACCTGTCGGCGTGTGGTGCGCCTTGCCGGGGTTGTAGTAAGGATTGGCAACAACGGTGCTGCAAGCAAGCAAGAGGCCGGTGGCCAGCGCAGCAGCCATGCGGGCGCGAAACGACCCAGCGGTCATGGGAAGTCCTTGAATTCAGGCGAGGAAAACCCATTGTGCGGACGCCGCAAAACAACCGCGCTGGGATCAGGTATCCGAGCGGTAAGGTCAATTTGTCGAAAAGCTGCGGGTTT
>Ga0075163_10005453_pt1 | contig 16964 bp, 12 predicted proteins | sample JI1023141ADNA_FD_71478 | JGI IMG/M metagenome (GOLD analysis project Ga0075163, IMG submission 71478) | Wastewater effluent complex algal communities from Wisconsin, to seasonally profile nutrient transformation and Carbon sequestration -... | ecosystem: Engineered > WWTP > Effluent > Algae...
CGTTGCCCTTCTTGACGTAGCCCATCATGCCCGGAGCCACGCCCTGCTTCTGGCCCAGCGCGATCATGATGCGGGTCTGGCCGCCGACGATCGACACACCGATGATGCGCCCTGCGCCGTTCTGCACCACCTTGTGGTCTTCGCTGAAGCGCGGGTCGTTGACCATCTCCTGCTGCAGACCCTCGGCAGCCTTGCCCGGCTTCGAGTCGGCCTGGTTGTGCGCGCCGTCGGCATAGTGACCCATCACAGCAGCTGCACCCTCGGCAGAAGCGTTTGCCGTCGGCCCATGCGGGTTGCCGGTCTGGTTCACGGGCGGAGTGGTGTTGCGCGCGTCGTGATGATCTTCCTTCTTCTTTTCCTTGTCGGATTTGTGCTCGCTTAACATCATTCACCTTCTCTGGTAGCTCGGAGATCAGACCTGAATATCGATTGATAGATTATCGGAGGCGGTGCCTCGAAGTTTCGAGAAATGGAGTCGAGAGCGGGGATTGATGGCGGCGGATCGGAGTGCGGCTCCGACCTCGCCGTACATGCGGGGAAGGCGGTCAGCGCGGCCAGATCTTGAGGGTCGCAGTGCTACTTGGACCACTCGGAGTGGAACGTTCCGGCCTTGTCCGTGCGCTGGTAGGTGTGCGCGCCGAACAGGTCGCGCTGCGCCTGGATGAGGTTCGCGGGCAGGTGCTCGCGGCGGATCATGTCGTAGTAGCTGAGCGCGCCGCCGATCGCGAGCGTGGGCACGCCGGCCTGCGCAGCCAGCGAGACCACGCGCCGCCACGACTCGTGCCGCGCCGCGATCTCGCTGACAAAGCTGGGATCGAGCAGCAGGTTCGGCAGGTTGGGATCGCGGTTGAACGCATCGGAGATGCGCATCAGGAACTGCGCGCGAATGATGCAGCCGCCGCGCCAGATCTTGGCAATCTTGCCGATGGGCAGCTCCCACTTGCGCGCGCGCGATGCCGTGGTCAGAAGGTCGAGGCCCTGCGCATAGCTGACCGCCTTGGCGCAGTAGAGCGCCTTGCGCACATCTTCGACAAGCTGCGCCTTGGCGCCGGCATCCATGGCGTGCGGCTGCGGGCCCGGCAGGATCTTGCTGGCGTTTACGCGCGCCTCTTTGCGCGAAGAGATCACGCGGCCATCCACCGAGCAGGCGATCATGGGAATCGGCACGCCCAGCTCCACGGCATCCTGCACCGTCCACTTGCCGGTGCCCTTCATGCCCGAGGCATCCACCACCTTGTCGAGGAGCTCGCTCTGGCCGCTCGGATCCTCGGGATCCTTGGTGCGGAAGATGCGCGCGCTGATCTCGATGAGGAACGACTGGAGCTCGGTCTCGTTCCAGGCATTGAAGGTGTCGCTGAGCTCAGCATTGCTGAGACCGCCGACATTCTTGAGCAGATCGTAGGTCTCGGCGATGAGCTGCATGTCGCCGTACTCGATGCCGTTGTGCACCATCTTGACGTAGTGGCCGGCGCCGCCCGGACCGATATAGGTCACGCACGGACCGGGATCCACGACGCCTTCGCCTTCGACCTGCGCGGCGATCTTCTGGAGCACCGGAGCCATGCGCTCGTAGGCTTCGCGCGGACCGCCGGGCATGAGCGATGGGCCGTTGCGGGCGCCATCTTCGCCTCCGGAGACGCCCATGCCGAGGTAGTGGATGCCGGTCTCTTTGAGGCTTGCGGCGCGGCGCTCGGTGATCGTGAAGTGCTCGTTGCCGCCATCGATGAGCAGGTCGCCTGGCTCAAGCAGGGGGCGCAGCTTGGCAATGGTATCGTCGACGGGCTGACCGGCCTTGACCATCATCACGATGCGGCGCGGCTTTTCGAGCGCGGCGACAAACTCCTCGGGCGTCTTGGCGCCGAAGATGCGGTCCATCGCGGAAGGCAGCTCCTCGCCGGCCCGCTTGATGAAGTTATCCACTTTGTCGGTGGAGCGGTTGTACACGGCGATCGAGAAGCCCTTCTCGGCAATGTTGAGGGCGAGGTTTTCGCCCATGACGGCCAGTCCGACGAGGCCAACGGCCAGTCCAGCGGGATGGCCAGCTTGCTTGCCAGCTTCCCCTGTCGCTTCCCCTGTCGCTTGCCCTGTCGCTTCAGTGTCCACTGCGGTCATGCGATGTCCCCTCTGACAGCCCTAAGAGCCCTGAAAGTGATGATCACGAGACTTGAGTACTCCCGAACATACCGCAAATCGCCTGGCCCGGCGCAGAAAACCTGGGCTCGGGGCTGAGCCAGAAGCCCGGGAGCCCAGGTCCTGGCCCGGGGCGCAGCGGAATTTGTGCCCCGGGCGCTGCCTGGCAGGGTAAAATCGGTTACCGCATAGTCCCGGGCCTCGCTGCGTCGCGACACCGACAGGGGGTCCTTCTCTCATTTCGGAATGGAACGAGGACGATGAAAGATATTTATGAAGCCGTCGAGTGTCAGAGCGCGCAGCTCTCGTTTCGGCTGGAGCGCGTGGCCCAGAAGAAGGGTTACGCGGTCCACTTCAGCAGCTACACGATCCAGCCCGAGGCCGGCAAGTTCATCAAGCTGTTCCACACCATGGTCCACCTGCCGCGAGGCTTCACCGCGTCGTTCAACCCCGAGCACGAGCCGCGCGACGATGGCAAGCGCTGGCACTTCGAGATGCGGCGCAGCGATGGCATTACCCGCGCGAGCTTTGTAAATGGCCTGAACATGGTGCCGCGCGACGACGACTGGGTGATCTGCTACGGCGACGAGCCGTTCAACGCCGACCACATGGAGATGCTGTTTGAGGAGATGCAGCTGCCGGGACCATCGGGACTCGCGCTCGCGATCTCGCGGCTGTGGGTGGTGCGCTTCGGCCGCATGCCGTTCGAGATCTCCACGCAGATCGAGAATCTGAAGAACGTCGATCACATGGATCTCATCTACGACGCGCTGCTCGATCAGCGCAGCCGCAAGCAGATTGACGACCTGATTGCCAACGAGGCGCCGCTCGACGCCGCACCCCGCATCTTGAAGTACCTGCCGCGCGAGTAGCGGCGGGACCCGCCTCCAGCACAGATCCAGAAGCGACGGCAGCGACCTCAGACCCGTCGAGACAAAAAGAATTCCTGGCCGATTGGTCGGTAAACGTGGACGATTTACCCGAGTCTGGCCAACCCTCCAAGATCCTTCTGGATTTGCAGGCAGCCGCCGAGCTTGTCTGACTCATCTCGATCCAACGGCCAACCGGCCAACCGGAGGCACGATCCTTGACGAACCATCGATGGAAGTTCTACCGAGCCGGCGGGCTTGACCAGCTCGTCTTTCGCAACGGGCAGGACATTGTCAACCTGGGGACGCTGGATCAGAAGCTCTGGGTGGCGCTGGCGTGTCCGACGCAGGGTCTGGAGCTCGACGAGCGAACGCTGACGCTCCTGGACAGCGACAAGGACGGCCGCATCCGCCCGCCGGAGCTCATCGCCACGGTCAAGTGGCTGGGCGAGGTGTACAAGAACCCCGACGAGCTGATGGTCAGCCGGGACTTCGTGCCGCTGAGCGCGATCAATGACAAGACCGAGGCGGGCAGGGGTCTGCTGGCCTCGGCCCGGCGGGTGCTGGAGCTGGTTGGCAAGCCGAGCGCGTCGCAGATCGAGCTCGCCGATGTCATGGATCGCGCCAAGATCGATGCCGATGTGGCGCGCAACGGCGACGGCATTGTTCCGCTGGAGGCAGCCGCTGATCCGGAGCTGCAAAGCGCCATCGCCGACATCATGGCCACGCACGGCAAGAGCCGGGATCGCAGCGGCAAGGATGGCATCGAGCAGAGCCACATCGATGGCTTCTTCGCAGATGCGCCGCTGTATCTGGCCTGGATGGCCAAGGCCGCGGGCAGCACGGCGCTGCTGCCGGCTGGCGACGCCACGGCTGCCGCTGCGCAGGCGGTGCGCGCGGTGCGCGCCAAGGTCGACGACTACTTCACCCGCTGCCGCCTGGCCGCGTTCGACCCGCGCGCACTGACGGTGCTGACCGGCAGCGATGCCGAGCTTGCGGCGGTCGCGGGCAAGGAGCTCGGCGAGTTTCCGGCTGAGCTCATCAAGCTGCCGCTGGCGCGCATCGAGGCGGACAGGCCGCTGCCGCTGGCTCGCGACGTCAATCCGGCGTGGGCGGAAAAGATCAAGGCGCTGGCAGAGAGCGCGGTCGCGCCGCTGCTGGGCCCCGGCAAGAGCTCGCTCACCCACGCCGAGTGGACCGCCCTGGTCGCCCAGCTCGCCGCCCACGAGGCGTGGCAGGCCGAGAAGCCGGCGACCAAGGTGGAATCTTTGAGCGTGGAGCGCCTGCGCCAGATCATCGAGAGCGGGGCGCAGTCCAAGCTGTCGGCTCTGATCGCTGCCGATCTGGCGCTGGCTCCCGAGTTTGCCGCCATCGAGAAGCTGGAGACGCTCATTCGCTGCCAGCGAGATCTGCTCACGCTCCTCAACAACTTCGTCAGCTTTGCAGAGTTTTACGCCCACAAAGGCGCGACGTTTCTGTGCGGAACTCTGTATCTCGACAGCAGAGCGTGCCATCTGTGCATGCCGGTCCGGGATGTCGCAAAGCACGGAGCCATGGCCGGCTTTTCCAAGGCCTATCTGGCGTACTGCGATCTCAGCCGCGCCGATGGCTCCAAGCAGTCGATCGTGGCGGCATTCACCAACGGCGATGTGGACAACCTGATCGTGGGCCGCAACGGAATTTTTTACGATCGCAAAGGTGCTGACTGGGACGCGACCATCACCAAGATCGTCGAAAATCCGCTGAGCATTCGCCAGGCATTCTGGTCGCCGTACAAAAGCCTGATCCGGATGATCGAGGAGCAGGTCGCCAAGCGCGCCGCCGCCGCCGAAGCCGAGTCCAAAAAGCAGCAGGAGGCCACGGCCATGGCCGCCTCGCAGGCCGACAAGACCCCGCTCGCCGAGACCAAGCCCCAGAAGAAGGAGATTGATGTCGGTACCGTCGCTGCCATCGGCGTCGCGGTGGGCGGCATCGCCACCTTCATCACCGCGATCCTAGCCATGTTCTTCGGGCTCGGCATGTGGATGCCGCTCGGATTTCTGGCGCTCGTGCTCGCGATCTCGGGGCCCTCGATGTTCGTGGCCTGGCTCAAGCTGCGGCAGCGCAACCTGGGACCCATCCTGGATGCCAACGGCTGGGCCGTAAATGGCCGCGTGAAGATCACGCCGCGCTTTGCGAGAACGCTGACCGATCTGCCATCGCTGCCCAGGGACTCCGAGCGCGCCCTCAAGGATCCCTTTGCCGAAGAGGGCAGGCCCTGGGGGCTGTACGTCTTCTTGCTGGTGCTGCTCGGCCTGGCGCTGGCCTGGTATGCGGGCCGGATCGATCCTCTGCTGCCGGCGCCGGCCAAGAGCACGACGCTGCTGGGCGAGCTCGCTCCTGCGTACAAGCCGCCCAGCAATTCACCTGAGAAAAAGTAGAGCAAGCAGCGAGGAGCTGCCGGCGCGTGAGCTTTCTATATCCTGCCTGCCTCGGCATCCTGTCGCTGGGGTTCTTGATTGCAGAGCGCCTGTTTCCGCTGCGCGCCCAGAAGCAGCTGCGCAAGCGGTTCGTGTGGGACCTCGTCTACCTGATCTTCAACGGCCACTTCCTCGGCGTGATTCTCGCGGGGATCGCGAGCCAGCGGCTGCTGCCGCACCTGGACCGCTGGCTCGGGCAGCATGGCATGATAAGCCCCATCTATCGCAACGCCGCGTCGCACTGGCCGGTGTGGTTGCAGGTGATTGTGGCGCTGCTGGCCGTGGACTTTTTGCAGTGGTGCGTTCACAACCTGCTGCACCGCGTCGGCTTCTTGTGGCAGTTCCACCAGATCCACCACAGCGTCGCCGATGGCGAGATGGACTGGATCGTCTCGTTCCGTTTTCAGTGGGCCGAGGTGGTGGTGTACAAGTCGCTCTTGTACCTGCCGCTCGCGTTCTTCGGATTCGGTCCGGCGGCGATGATGTTCCACGCGATCTTCGGCACGCTGGTGGGGCACCTGAATCACGCCAACCTCGACGTGGGGCACGGAGCGTGGCGCTACGTCTTGAACAGCCCGCGCATGCACATCTGGCATCACAACTACGACGCCGAAAGCAAGACCACGGTCAACTTCGGCATCATCTTCAGCCTCTGGGACTGGCTGTTTCGCACCGCCTACCTGCCCGCGCAGCCTCCGATGCGGATCGGATTTCGCGGCGAGGAGCTGCTGCCGCCCGACTTCTTTGGGCAGGTGCTGTGGCCGCTGCCGCGCCTCCTGCCGCGGACGCGGCTGGCGGGCGTGCTGGCCGGAGCTGCCGGCGCCGCTCTTTTGGCGCTGGGCTTCTGGCTGACGCGCTGATGCAGAAATGGTGCGAGCCGAACGGCTAATGATATTAGCCATCCTGGTGTCCGACGGACCTACATGCTGGCTGTGGCTCCGCCGGCCGCCGCCGCGATTCGCCATTTTTCTGTAACCGCTCAAAAGAGCAGGCAGTACGATAAGCAGGTCTCAGATACGCTATCGGCAATGGGCTCGGCAGGTGCGGCGCCGTCGGGAGGAGGGCGCAGCGGATGAATGTTCCGGTGGACCACAGCGGTCAAGTGCTTGGAAACTGGCGCCTCTTGCGACCGCTGGGCGTAGGCGGATTCGGCACGGTGTACGAAGCAGAGCACCACACCATTCCCGGCCGGCGCAGCGCGGTCAAGGTGCTGCATCCGCAGATGGCGCTGAACGCCGACATCAAGCGCCGCTTCATCAACGAGGCCAGCGCCGCCAGCCGCGCCGAGCACGAAAACATCGTCCAGATCTTCGACGGCGGCGTCACCGCGGACGGCACCTGCTACGTGGTGATGGAGCTGCTCCAGGGCAAGAGCCTGGAACATCTGCTGCTCCAGGGGCCCCTGCCGACTGCGCGCACCCTTCACATCGCCGCCCAGGTGGCTGCCGCCCTGGCCGCCGCCCACAACCTGAGCATCGTCCACCGCGACCTCAAGCCCGACAACATCTTCGTCGTTGCGCGCCAGACCAACCCTGAGTTTGTGAAGGTGCTGGATTTCGGCATCGCCAAGCTCCAGGACAGCTCCGGCGCAACGCAGGCCGGGATGTGGATGGGAACGCCGCCGTACATGGCGCCCGAGCAGTGGCAGACGCTGCCGGATCTGGATGGGCGCGCGGATCTTTATGCGCTGGGCGTCATCCTGTTTCGCTGCCTGATGGGGCGGCTGCCATTTTCGGCCAGCTCGCAGTATGGCTGGCTGGAGGCGCACCTGTACGAGGCTGTGCCCGAGCTTGTGGGCGTGAGCCCGCCGGCCTTGGCGGAGCTCGTGCGGCGGCTGCTGTCCAAGCGCCGCGAGGATCGGCCGGCCACTGCCACGGAGGTGATGCGCGAGCTGCTGCACATCAAGGGCGAGGCGCCCACGCTGGCGACTCCTGCAACCGCTCCGGCGGCAGCGCTGGCCGCCGCGCCGCCCCCCGCGGCAACGCTTCCTCTCGCGCCGCTGCCCCTCGCGCCCGCACCGCGGCGCAGCTGGCTTGGTCTCATCGGGGTGGTTGCGCTGTTGGGCCTGGCCGTGGCGCTGGGAATCTGGCAGCTCGGGCGCAGCGGCCACCAAGCCCAGCGCGGCGGCGCCGGCAGCATGGCGCTGGAGCAGCCGGCAAGCAGCGGCGATCTCGCAGCGATTGCGGATGGCGGAGCGATCGTCGATGAGGCCGCGCCTGCATCCGGTCCGGGCTCCGCTCCCGATCTGGCGGCAACTCCGTCCCCCACGCCGGCGAGCAAGCGTCTGACCGAGGGCGGCGGCAAGCGCGCTCCCAGCAAGCGCCCGCCTTCGCCCAATGGGAAGACAGCTACCCAACCCCCGGAGGTCGCCAAGCCAACCGGCGAGACTCCAGGCCAGAGGAAGCATGAACCGATCTATTGAACCTTTTGCCCACCGCCCGCAGGCGCTGCGGCTGCTATTTCGGGCGGCGCTGTTCGCCTGGGTGCTCTTGCCGCTGACGTGCAGCGGCGTCCACGACGATGAGCTCAGCTGCGAAGAGGCCGCGTCACACCTGCGCAGCTGCTGCGCCGGCTTTGAGCCGGCCAGCCTCACCTGCTCGGTCAACCCATCCTGCGGCACCAGCCCCAGCCCGCAGCTCGGGCTGGATCAGAGCAGCTGCATCCTGGGTCGCAGCTGCGAGAGCCTCAACGCAAACAGCGACGGCGCCGGCTCGATCTGCGCGCAGCTCATCGCTGCGACCACAAGCTCCATGCCCATTCCCGCGCTCTGCCTTTAACAGCGATCCTACAGGCGGCAGCCTATCAGGGTGGTCAGGTCCACCATCACCGAGCGCGCTCCGCTGTCGTTGCCGACCAGCAGCCCATCCAGACCCAGCCGCAGCCCCACATACAGTGCGCGCTCGCCCCAGCGCCGCACATCCAGGGTGCCGTGGGCCGAGAGCCCAAGTCCACCGGCCACCATGTAGTCGTCCCGGGTGACGCGCTTGATGGCCAGGATGCTCAGGTAGGCGCTGCCGCCCACGCGCCAGTGACCCCTGCGATCAATGAGGCCCTCCATGGTCAGGCCCTGCCGCACGTCCATGGTCAGCATGCCAAACAGGTTCGAGCCGATGAAGTAGTCAAGGCTGAAGAATGTGGCCAGCCGCGGCGTCTGCGCGCCCAGCATCGCGCCCAGATCGACCCCAAAAAACGAGCTCCCATACAGGCTGCGAAACGACGGGCTGGCGGCGAGCTTGGCGCGAAACTTCCATTTGTTCTGCTCCGCCAAGAGCGCCTGCTCGCGCTCGCGGGCCAGCCGTTCATTTTCGCGCGCCACGCGCTCGCTCTCGCGCGCCAGCCGCTCGCGCTCGCGCGCCAGCCGCTCGCGCTCCTGCATCTCCATCAAGCGCCGCGTGTCGCGAATGTACGAGGCCGCCTGCATCCTCTCGGGATTGTTGGGATCCGGCTGCAGCTGTAGGAACAGCTCGTATTTGACCAGGGCTTCGGGATAGCTGCCTTTGGCGCGCAGCACCTGGGCGCTGTTGAAGATGAAGATCGGCTCCTGGCTCAGGTTGTAGGCGGCTTCGTACTCGCGCAGCGCGTCGTCGTAGCGCTGGGCGCGGTAGTGCTGGCGGGCGGCGGCATCGTGCTGATCCACGGTGGTCGCTGTGTCGAGCGGCTGGTGCGCGGTGGGGCGGGCCTGCTGCGCCAGCGCCGCGCCCGGCATGCCCGCTGCGCCCCACAGCCCCATCACGGCACTCAAGATCAGCGCCCGTCCCTTCATATCCGGTGCGTACACTTATAGCCTTTAACTCATCATCATCACTGACTTGCGCAGCCGGGTCAAATGAAGGCGGCGCCCCCTCCCGCAGCCGGCCCGGACATTGGGCATTGGCCGTTGGGCTTTGGCGGTCATCGTCGACTCTGCGAAAAAAGTGAAGTATGAAGGTCCCCCAGAGGACACTGCCATGTCGACCGATTCCCAAAACGAGGCGCGCGACTTCGATGCGACGTTCGGCTGGCGCCTCGGCTTTGCGGTGCTGCTGGCGCTGCTGACCGCCGCTGTCTACGCCAACGCCGCGCACGGAGTCTTCATCAACGACGACAAGTTCCTGGTGGTGAAGAGCGTCTCGCTCAGCCCCGACGCGATCCTCAAGATGTTTCGCGAAAATGCCTGGGCGGCGTCGGGCGTCAGCAGCGATCTCTACCGCCCCATGCTGACGCTGCTGCTGGCAATCGAGGGGCACCTGCACGGCGGCGGCGAGCGCTGGTTTCACCTGACCAACATTGCGCTGCACATCGCCACCACGCTGCTCCTGTATCGTCTGCTGGCGCTGCTGCTGGGCGACGCTTTTGCGGCGCTTTTGCCCGCGTTTCTGGCCGCGCTCATCTTCGGCGTGCATCCCATCCACACCGAGGCCGTGGACTCTGTCTTCAACCGCTCGGAGATCCTGGCCACCCTGGGCGTTCTCGGTGCGATGTGGGTGGTGCTGCGCTGGGGCGCATCGCATCCGGCCAGCGCCTGGCTCGGAGCATCTGTGATCTATCTGTTCGCGCTGCTCTGTCGCGAGAGCGCCGCGCCGCTGCCGGCGCTGGTGCTGCTGGTGCTGGTGTTTCATCGTCCAGAGCTCTTGCGCACCGCAGCGGGACGGCGGCGACTCTGGCCGGCGCTGAGCATGCTCGCGGTGGCCGCGGTCTATCTGCTGCTGCGGCGGGTCGCGCTCACGCCGACGCCCGAGTCCCTCGCGGCGCTCCAGGCGCTTGGAAAGAGCGCATCCCCGACGGGAGCCAAGCTGGCGCTGCCGGCGAGCGGCCAGGTCTTTCTGATGCATCTTGGCATGGCGCTGTGCTTTCTGCGCGAAGGGCTGCGGCTGCTCATTTTTCCCCATCCGCTCCACGCGATTTATCACTCGCTCGGCGCGGGCGGACCCGGGCATGCGCTGGCCATGCACGTGCTGATCCTCGGCTCGGCGCTGCTGTGCTGGCGCAGCGCACCGGGATTCCTGCTGGGCCTCAGCTTCTTTTACCTCGCGCTGCTGCCGTCGACGCGCATCCTCATGGGCAACGTCTCGGTCGCCCTGGCCGAGCGCTATCTCTATCTGCCATCGGTGGGTCTATCGCTGGCGCTGGCGCTGCTGCTGCGGTCGTGGACTGCGGAGCGCGGCAAGTGGCTGGCGCCTGCCCTTCTGGGGCTGGGTCTGGGCGCGGTCGTGGTGGTCTTCGGCGGGCTGACCATACAGCGCAATGCCGAGTGGAGCAGCGAGATCGCGCTCTGGCAGGCCGAGGCGCGCGTCGCGCCCGAGAGTGCAGACTCGTGGCAGCGGCTCGCCAGCACCTATCTGGAGGCCAATCGCAAGAGCGAGGCGAGCGACATCTGTGACCAGCAGCTGAGCCGCCACCTCGCTGCGGCCAAGCTCCAGACCGTGTGTGCGGTCGTGTATGACAACCTGGGACGCATGCGCGACGCCGAGGCCGCCTACAAGCAGGCGGTTCAGCTGAAACTGGGCGCCGCTGCGCACGCCAACCTGGCGCGCTTCTACGATCGCATGGGCCGCCGCCAGGAGGCCGAGCGCGCCTACCAGGAGGCCGTGCGCACCGAAGTGAACCCGGCGCACCAGCACTATCGGCGGGCGCAGTATCTCTTGCGCTTCTATCCCGAGCGCCAGGATGAGGCCAGGCTGGAGCTCCAGCGGGCGCTGGAGATTCAGCCCCGCTTCATGGCGGCCAGCACGGCCTTGCGCGGACTCTCGCAGCCGTGACCGCCGCCGCCTCGCACAAGACGCTCCCCGGGAGCGCGATCGCGGAGCATGTCGTCTGCGATCCGTGGGCGGCGCCGCTCTCGATCTCTGTGATCGTGCCGGTGCTAAACGGCGGCGAAATCTTCCGCGAGTGCCTGCGCAGCCTGCGAGCGCTGTCGCCTGCTCCCGACGAGATCATTGTCGTCGAAGATGGTGGTACCGATGGCTCGGGACTGGTCGCCGAAGAGCTCGGCGCGCAGGTGCTGCGGCTGGCTGAAAACGGCGGCCCCGCGCGGGCGCGCAACGCCGGTGCGCGCGTGGCACGCGGCAGCCTGCTGGTCTTCTTTGATGCCGATGTTGCGGTGCATCCCGATGCGCTCGGCCAGATCCGGGCAGCGTTCGCGAACGAGCCCGCTCTGGCTGCGCTGTTTGGCTCGTATGACGATGCGCCCGCGGCCCCGAACTTTCTTTCGCAGTATCGAAACCTGATGCACCACTTTGTGCATCAGAGCTCGCGCGAGCAGGCCAGCACCTTCTGGTCGGGCTGCGGCGCGATCCGGCGCGAGATCTTTTTCCAGATGCGCGGCTTCGACGAGCGCTACCGCCGGCCCTCGATCGAGGACATCGAGCTTGGCTATCGCATGACGCGAGCGGGACATCCGATTCGTCTGTGCAAGACGCTGCTGGTCAAGCATCACAAAGAGTGGCGCACCGCCTCCATGCTACAGGCGGATCTGAGCCTGCGCGCCGTGCCGTGGACCGAGCTTATCCTGCGCGATGGCCGCTTTGTAAATGATCTGAACCTGCGCAGCTCCAGCCGCGCCAGCGTGGTGCTGGCCTATCTGGCGCTGGGATTTCCGGCGCTGGGCTTCTTGGCTGCTGAAGTCTGGCCGCTCGCGCTGGCACTGGCCTGCGTGCTCGCGATGCTTGTCTGCAACCGCCCTCTGATCGCGTTTTTCTGGCGCAAGCGCGGTCCGCTGTTCGCGCTGGGCGCGCTGCCCTGGCTCTTTCTCTTCCAGCTGTACAGCGGGCTCGGGTTCGCGCTGGGCCTGTGGCGACACCTGAATCGCCGAGGCTGACGGCCTTCAGCTGACGCCGGGTCCGGTGCCTTGCACCTGCGCGGGCACCTGCGGCTGCGTGGCTTCAAGCAGGCGCGCGTCTTCGCTGCGCAGCTTGGGAAAGTGGCGCAGCTCCTCGTGATATTCCTGATCGATGTTCACGGCAAAGAGATCGTGGTGCGCGCCCAGGATGTTCTGCACCGCCAGCATCGCGGTCAGCATCGAGTGATCCTGATTGTTGTAGCGATGCATGCCGTTGCGCCCCACAACCTGGAGATTTTCGATCCCGGCCAGAAACTCGCGAACCGTGCCCAGGCACTGCGCGTAGGTCGCGTCATACACCGGGTACGCCTTGGGCATGCGCACGACCGTACCGTCGACGATCTCGCTGGCGCGCGCCAGCCCCAGCTGCTCCAGCTCGCGCCGCCCCAGCGCCAAAAGCTCTGAGTCTGACATGCTCCAGAGCACATCGCCTTCGTGACAGAAGTATTCGAGCCCCAGGCAGGTCTTGTCGGGATCCGGCACCATGTCGGCGCTCCAGTTCTTGAAGTTCTGGATGCGCCCCATCTGCACATCGGGATCGTGAATGTAGATCCAGTTGTCGGGAAAGACCTCGCTGCGATCCACGATGAGCGCAACGGTCAGAAAGTCGCGATACTTGAGGCTGCGCGCCGCCTGGAGCACCTTGGGCGGCGGCGGCGGCCACAGCTTTTCCAGCAACTCGCGCAGCGGCATGCTGCTGATGAAGTGCGAGCCCTCGACCCGCTCGCTGCGTTCCCCCGTCTGAATCTCCACCGCCTCGATCCGCCCCGCTGCTTCCGACCACAGCAGCCGCTCGACTGCGGCGCGCAGGCGCACCTGCTGGCCCTGCTGCTGCACCAGGTCGCTGATGCGCTGCCACATCATTCCCGGGCCCAGCCGCGGGTAGTCGAACGTCTCGATCAGCGTCTTGATCACCGGCGCGTTCGCACGGGTCCGCCCCTGCGGGCGCAGCGCATTTTTGAGCGCGCTCCCCAAAGACAGCCCCTGGATGCGCTGCGCCGCCCACTCGGCCGAGATCTGGCTGCCCGGCATGCCCCAGACCTTTTCGGTGTAGGTCTTGAAAAATGTCCGATAAAGATGCGCGCCAAAGCGGTTGGAGACCCACTGTTCAAATGTTGTTTCGGGCTTATGTGGAAATAGCTTTGCCCATATAAAGCTGGTGAAGATCAGGCAGCTATTCAGCAGTCCCGAGCCCCACAGCGCATTGGCCGGACGCAGCGGATAGTGCAGAAATTTCCGATTGTAGTAGATGCGCGACAGCCGCGGCCGGTGCAGGAAGTCGGCGTCGCTCAGCACCTCGCGCCACAGCGCCTCGACGGCCGGCACCTTGGTAAAGAAGCGGTGGCCGCCGATGTCGAAGCGGTAGCCGTTGTAGTCCACGGTTCGTGCAAGGCCGCCGACGGTATCATCTTTTTCGAGCACCACGGCGCTGACTTCCGCCTTGCAGAGCTCGTAGGCGGCCGTGAGCCCCGCCGGACCACCGCCGACGATGACCACCTGGGGCGACTTCATCCCTTGCACTATGCTGTAGTTGCCTGTGGGAATGCAACCCCCATGGCCGCACGTCTTTATCTGGGGCTGCCGCGGGGCGGGCCGGTGCGCCTGCCGGGCCCGCTGGGCGACGAGCGCAGCGCAGGCGGGGAGGGGGGCGCAGCGGGGCGCTGGAGCCCATCGGCGCGGCTGAAGTGGGCGGTGATCTGCTGCGGGAAGCGCGGCTGCACCATGCAGATGCCCAGGCCCGTGCAGTCTCCGGACCAGCCGGTAAAGACGTAGCTTGGCGCGGGCGTGGCGGTGAGCCACAGGCTTTTTCCTTTTTTGAAGGAGCCGGTGCAGCGGTCGCCGCAGTCAATGCCAAGCGGCTCGGACACGACCTGGCCCGCGCCGATATCGCCGTCGACCGAGACCACCACGCGAACCTTGACCGGCCACGCCAGCAGGGCGCCGCCCACACCGGCCAGCGCCACAAAGAGAGAGACGAGCGTGAGCGCGATCCGTCGCCGCCGTCGCGACCCCGGCACCGGCACGCGCCCCAGATCCGAGGAGCCGCCGGACTGCGACTGCATGACCACCGGCACCGCGGGCTGGCTCACCCGCGGCTTGGCGGCCAGCCGCTCGTCGGGAAGCGGCGGCTCGCCGGGGCTGAGCGCCGACGGCGCCACGGCGGCGGAGCTCGACTGCGAGAGCCCGCCGTGAACCGGCGACACCGCACCGGTGCGCTGCGCACCCAGGATCTCCAGCTCCTGCGCCACCGCGGCCATGGTCGGCCGCTCTGCCGGGGCCTTGGCGAGCATGCTGTGAACCAGGGTCGCCAGCGGCTCGGGCACGATGGGGTTCAGCTCGCGAATCGGCTGCGGCTTGGCCGAGACATGCTTGAGCATCACCGCGCTCACGACGTTGCCGTCAAACGGCGGACTGCCGGTGAGCATCTCGTAGAGCATGATGCCCAGCGAGTACACGTCGCTCTTGGCGTCGGCCTGCGCCGCGCCATCGCACTGCTCGGGCGACATGTAGACCGGCGTGCCCAGCAGCGCCCCGGCGCGCGTCTTGACCACGGCGTCGCGGGTCTGGTGCTCCTCGCTGAGCTTGGCGATTCCGAAGTCGAGGATCTTGGCCCGCTCACCGGCCACGGCCTCGGGATCGGGCACGATCATGACGTTGGCGGGCTTGAGATCGCGGTGCACCACGCCCTTGTCGTGCGCGGCCTGAAGCGCCGACGCAATCTGCCGGCCGAGGCGCATGGTATCGGGGATGGTGAGGCCGCCGCCTTCGATGCGCTGGCTGAGCGACTCGCCCTCCAGATACTCCATGACGATGTAGATGGTGCCGTCGGGCAGCTTGCCATACTCGAACATCGTCACGATGCTCGGGTGCTTGATCAGGTTGACCGCGCGCGCTTCGTTCAGGAAGCGGGTTGCGGTCTCGCTGTCCCGGCTGTGCTCCTGGTGCAGCGTCTTGATGGCGACGCGGCCGCCGATCTGCGCCTGCTCGGCCTCGAAGACCTGGCCCATCCCGCCCTCTCCGATGAGGCGCGTGAGGTGGTAGTTTCCGATGTCCTGGCCGACGCTCAACAATGCTAGGCTCTCTGACGGAAAACTATATCACCGTCGCCGGCCGTTGCGGAAAGAAGAAACGGCGTCCGCCTGAGCCCCGGCCGCAGATGATAGACTGGCTGCAATGTCGCATCCCGAGCTGCGCACGCAGCGCCTGACCCTGCGCGAGCCCCGCCCCGACGACCTTGCGCCGCTGACCGCAATCCTGGCCGAGCCAGCGGTGGCCCGCTTCTGGCGCGGCTACGATTCGACGCTTGTCGAGCAGGAGCTCTTGCAGCGGCACGACGATGTGGATGTGCTGGTGATTGTGACCCGTGGCGACGCTGAAGCTCGCGTAATCGGCGCCATTCAGTACAGCCAGAACGAGGACGAAGAGTATCGCCACGCCGGCATCGACCTGTTCTTGCGCACCTCGCACCAGGGGCGCGGGCTTGGCAGCGAGGCGATTCAGGCGGTGCTCGAACATCTGTTCGAGACGCTTGGTCACCACCGCGTGACCATCGACCCGGCGGCCGAAAATGAGCGCGCCATCCGCACCTATGAGCGGCTGGGATTTCGCCCGGTCGGCCTCCTGCGCCAGTATGAGCGCGGCGCCGATGGCACCTTCCACGACGGCCTGCTGCTGGAGCTCCTGGCCAGCGACTATCGCGCCCGCAGGGCGGCGCGCAGCCGCGAAAACGCCGAGACCCAGGACCCGCTCAGGCTGGGCGTGCGAAGCGCCCAGGAGGCGGATGTGCCGACGCTGCTTCCCATGATGGTGGCCTTCAATCGGCACGAAGGCATCCCGTGGGATCCAGGCGCCGGCGAAGGGCCGCTGCGCCACCTGCTGCGCAATCCGGAGCTCGGTCGCGTGCTGCTGTTCAGCGAAGAAAAGGTCAACCATATTGACGCTTCTCCGCTGGGCTATGCAGTGGTGACCTATGGCTTTGATCTGGAGTTTGGCGGGCGCGACGCATTTCTGACCGAGCTCTATCTGGAGCCGCGGCGGCAGGCGCAGGGGCTTGGCCAGCAGGGGATGAGGCTCCTGCTCAGCGACGCGCGAGCCCAGGGCGTAAACGCCCTGCACCTTCAGGTGCGCGCCGACAACTCGCACGCGCTCAACCTGTATCGCGCCGCCGGATTTTCCGGCACCACGCGGCTGTTTTTGAGCAAGAAGCTCAGCGACGCCTGAGCGACCTCGTGTGGCTGCTACCAGCGGGCGCGGTGCTCTTCGGCCCAGCCCATGAGGTCGCGCAGGTGGAGCGTGCCGCCGCCATCGTCGACGACGGTGCCGCTGAAGCGGCCGAACATCTGGTGGATCTCGGTGCGCGAAAAGCGCAGATCGGCCTTGGCGCGCCGCTCGTAAAAGGGCGCGAACGTCAGGTCGACGCGGTGCGAGATCGGCGTGCGGATCTGCCAGGGCCGCATGAAGTCCTGGCGATCATAATTGAACACCAGCTCCTCGCTGAGCTTGTGCAGGCGGCCGTCGATGCACAGCGCGTTTTCGGTCAGGCCGGTGCCATCGGTCCACTTGCCACCGAGCTGGAGCCCCACCAGATGGCCGTCCTGCTTGCCCGACGCTGAGGCCCAGTTCCAGACGATCTCGTAGGGCCAGATGCCGCGCCCGAAGTCGAGGCAGCCATAGGCGTGATTGCGCTCG
>Ga0075163_10005454_pt1 | contig 16964 bp, 17 predicted proteins | sample JI1023141ADNA_FD_71478 | JGI IMG/M metagenome (GOLD analysis project Ga0075163, IMG submission 71478) | Wastewater effluent complex algal communities from Wisconsin, to seasonally profile nutrient transformation and Carbon sequestration -... | ecosystem: Engineered > WWTP > Effluent > Algae...
CACCATCAGGATCTCGCCGTGCGCAAAATTGATCAGGCTGATGATCCCGTACACCATCGTGTACCCCAGTGCCACGAGCGCATACATGCTCCCCAGCACCAGACCGTTGATGATCTGTTGCACAAAGATGTCCATCGAGGGGTCTCCTGTGGGTTGCCGAGGGCCAGGGAGGGCCAGGGGCTGACGAGTCCCGCGTCTGCGCAGGCTGGGCCGATTGTAGGAACCGGGGGGGTGCGGACCTTCCGGACTTTCCCCCGTAGCTGAGGGCTCAGTCGGCCTCTGGCAACTCGCCGCGTGCCTCGGCGTTGCGGCGGCGCAGATCGGACAACTTGTCGCCGATGCGCAGTTCGAGACCGCGTGGCACAGGCTCGTAGAAGACTGGGGGGGCGATGTCTTCGGGCCAGTAGCTCACACCGGCGGCAAAGGCGTCCGGCTCGTCATGGGCATAGCGGTAGCCCTGGCCATGGCCGAGTGACTTCATCAACGCGGTGGGGGCGTTGCGCAAATGGGCAGGCACCGCGCGCGTGCCGTCTTGCTTGACGAAGGCCCGCGCGGCATTCCAGGCGTTGTACACCGCATTCGATTTGGGCGCCACTGCGAGGTAGACCACCGCCTGTGCAAGCGCCAGGTCGCCCTCTGGCGTTCCCAGGCGCTCGTAGGTTTCGGCGGCATCGAGCGCCAAGCGAAGCGCGCGGGGGTCAGCGTTCCCCACGTCCTCGCTGGCCATGCGGACCAGGCGGCGGATCAGGTAGCGCGGGTCTACGCCGCCATCGAGCATGCGGGCGAACCAGTACAGCGCGCCGTCGGGGTCCGAGCCGCGCACAGCCTTGTGCAGCGCCGAGATGGTGTCGTAGAACTGGTCGCCACCCTTGTCATAGCGACGAAGCTGCTCGCCGAGCGAGCGTTCGAGTTGGGCCTCGTCGAGCCGCGCCATGGGCCCGGCCTGGGCCACCAGGTTCTCGTAGGCGTTGAGCAGGCGGCGTGCGTCACCGTCGGCATAGGCGATCAAACGCTGGGCTGCTGCGGGGTCGAGTGGTGGCGCCTGCAGCAGATCGGCGGCGCGGTCCAGCAGGCGCTGCAGGTCTTCGGCCGCGAGGCCCTTGAGCACATGCACGGTGGCGCGTGACAGCAGGGCTGAGTTCACCTCGAACGACGGGTTCTCGGTGGTCGCGCCGATGAACGTTAACAGCCCGGATTCGACGTGCGGCAGAAACGCGTCCTGCTGCGACTTGTTGAATCTGTGAACCTCGTCGACAAAGACGATGGTGCGATGACCGGCCCGGCGCGATGCCTCGGCCTGGACCACCGCCTCGCGGATGTCCTTCACACCCGCCAGCACCGCCGACAGGACAATGAAGCGCGCATCCACGGCGCCTGCCACCAGGCGCGCCAGCGTGGTCTTGCCCACGCCGGGCGGGCCCCACAGGATCATCGAATGCAGGCGGCCGTTCTCGAACGCCACGCGCAGCGGCTTGCCCGGGCCCAGCAAGTGGGCCTGGCCGATCACCTCGTCCAGATGGCGCGGGCGCAGGCGCTCGGCCAGGGGCGCCTCGGTGCCGGGCGCCACCGGCACGGCGCCCGGCAATGGGCCGGTGCCGGTATCGTCAAAAAGGGAGTCCTGCCCTGGCATGCAAGGATTGTGGCAGGCACCGAAGGGCCGGAACTGGCGGCGCGACCAGCCCTTTTTCGGGTCATGGCACGGCATGCGTTCGCACCACACTGGCAATCACACACCCAAGGCCGGGTGATGAGCACCCCGCCCGCAGACTGCAAGGAGCATTTCATGAGCGCCACCCCGTCGACCGAGAACCGTGCTGTCGCCCCGACCGCCCCCGCCGCCGCGACCGGTGCGCCGCGCGAGTACCTGTCTTTCAAGTTGGGCAGCGAGGAGTACGGCATTGACATCCTGCGCGTGCAGGAGATTCGCGGCTACGAGCCGCCGACCCGCATCGCCAACACCCAGCACTTCATCAAGGGCGTGGTCAACCTGCGCGGTGTGATCGTGCCGATCGTCGACATGCGCCTGCGCTTCGGCCTGCCCGACGTGCAATACAACAGCTTCACCGTGGTGATCATCCTGAACATCGGCCACCGCACGGTCGGCATGGTGGTGGATTCGGTGAGTGACGTGCTGGAGCTGGCCCCCGGCCAGATCAAGCCGGCACCCGAGTTCAACGGCGCCATCGAGGCCACCTACATCACCGGCCTGGGCACCATCAAGCACGGCGACGACGAGCGCATGCTGATCCTGATGGACATCGAGCAGATGATGACCGCGCCCGACATGGGCCTGATGGACGCCGACGCCATGTTGCACTGATCGGCACGCATCGATTTCTTCAGGGCGCCGCGAGGCGCCCTGCTGCGTTGTGGCGCTACTGTTCCGACAGGTCGGCGCCGGCTGGCACGGTGAAGCGGAAGGTATCCGCTGGCACGGCCGCATCAGCGCTCAGGCTCGGGAAGCGCAGCATGGAGCGCTGGCCGAAGCTGTCGGCAATCTCAACCGCCACCAGGGCCCTGCCCTTGAAGCCAGCCTTCAGCCACTGCACGGTGCCTCCGCTGACGCGTGGTGTGGCCTGCACCCACTCCAGTCCGTCGGCGTTGGGCTGGTTCTTCAGCTCGAACTCGCGCTCGATGTCGGTCCCAGCCAGCAGTGCCACCGGCGTGTTGCCCAGCGCGTCGGCCACCTTGCGCACGGTGACCTGGTTCAGGTCCGGGTCGTGGTACCAAACCTTCTGTCCGTCGCTGACAATGGTTTGCGGGTAGGGCTTGGCGTAGTCGAATCGAAACCGGTTGGGCCGGGCGAACGAAAAGCTGCCTGACGACTGGCGCTGCTTCGCGCCATCTGGCGAGGTCACGGTCTGAGTGAACTCGGCACGACCCGCCTTCACCTCGCGCACGAAGGCGCGTATCGAATCGGCGGCATCCGCCCAGGCCAACGACGACAGGCCCAGCAAGCCGGCCACGGCGCCTGCACGCGCCCAGGAGCTATTCATCGCGCTTGGGCAACAGGATCTCTCGGTTGCCATTGGTGGACATGCTGGATACGAGTCCGGACTGCTCCATTTGTTCCAGCAGCCGCGCCGCGCGGTTGTATCCGATGCGTAAATGCCGCTGCACGAGCGAGATGGAGGCCTTGCGGTTCTGCAGCACGATGGCCACGGCCTGGTCGTACATCGGGTCGGCCTCGCTGCCACCGGTTGCGCCCTCGCCAGCTTCCCCGACCTCGCCGTCCAACGTGCCCCCCTCGAGGATGCCGTCGACATAGTTCGGCGGCCCGTTGGCCTTGAGCGCCTCCACGACACGGTGCACCTCCTCATCGGAGACGAAGGCGCCGTGCACCCGCACCGGCAGGCCGGTGCCCGAAGCCATGTAGAGCATGTCCCCCATGCCAAGCAGCGCCTCGGCGCCCATCTGGTCGAGGATGGTGCGGCTGTCGATCTTGCTGCTGACCTGGAAGCTCAGGCGCGTGGGGATGTTGGCCTTGATCAGGCCGGTGATCACGTCCACGCTGGGCCGCTGGGTGGCCAGGATCAGGTGAATGCCTGCCGCGCGGGCCTTCTGCGCCAGGCGGGCAATCAACTCCTCGATCTTCTTGCCGACCACCATCATCAGGTCGGCCAGTTCGTCGATCACGATCACGATGTGCGGCAGCCGCTCCAATGGCTCGGGCTGCTCGGGCGTCAGGCTGAACGGGTTCGGCAGCAGTTCGCCTCGGGCCTTGGCTTCGTCGATCTTCTTGTTGAAGCCAGCCAGGTTGCGCACCCCCAGCTTGCTCATCACCTTGTAGCGCCGGTCCATCTCACCGACGCTCCAGTTCAGTGCATTGGCGGCCTGCTTCATGTCGGTGACCACGGGGCAGAGCAGGTGGCCGATGCCTTCGTAGACGCTCATTTCGAGCATCTTGGGGTCGATCATGATCAGCCGCACATCGCGGGGCTCGGCCTTGTACAGCAGGCTCAGGATCATGCCGTTGATGCCCACCGACTTGCCGGAGCCGGTCGTGCCGGCCACCAGGCAGTGCGGCATCTTGGCCAGATCGGCCACCACCGGCGCGCCGATGATGTCCTTGCCCAGTGCCAGCGTCAGCAGGGAGCCGGCGTCGTTGTAGACCTGGGAGCCGAGGATCTCCGCCAGGCGGATGGTCTGGCGCTTGGCATTGGGCAGTTCCAGGGCCATCAGGTTCTTGCCGGGAATTGTTTCGACCACGCGGATCGACACCAGCGAGAGCGACCGTGCCAGGTCCTTGGCCAGATTGACCACCTGGGAGCCCTTCACTCCCGTGGCCGGCTCGATCTCGTAGCGGGTGATCACCGGGCCCGGCTGCGCCGCGATCACGCGCACTTCGACACCGAAGTCGCCAAGCTTCTTCTCGATCAGGCGGCTGGTCATCTCCAGAGACTCAGGCGTCACTGTCTCGACACGGGGCGGCACCTTGTCCAGCAGATCGATCTGAGGCAGTTTGTTGTCGGCCAGTTCCCTGAACAGCGGCTTCTGGCGCTCGCGGGCGACACGTTCGGATTTCGGCACCTCCAGAACCGGCGGTTCGATGACCAGCGGCGTGTGCTCCTCGAACTCCTCCCGCTCCTCCTCGACCTCGATCTCGCGTTTGCGCTGGGCCAGTTCGCCCAGACGCACGTCCTCGGCGATCTCGCGCTTCTCGATGCGGCGCTCGCGGTAGCCGTCGATCCAGGCCCCGAGGCTGTCCGCTGCGGCGACCCAGGAAAACTGCAACGCCAGCGGCAACGCGGTGACCAACGCACAGATCCACAAAACGCCGGAGGCGACAAAGCCCAAGCGCATCGACAACGGGCCGAACACATAGCCCACCACCCCGCCGGCATGGCCAGGCAGGCGATGTTCCCAGCCATACAGACGGGTCCACTCCAATGCGCAGCTCGCCAACAGCAGCAGGAGCAGGCCGCTCCATTGCGCCGCGCGAACTGTCGCAGCAGGCGCTGGGCGTTCGGGGTTCACGCGCGCTCGAAGGGCCAGCAGACCGTGCCGGGCGCCGGCCACCACCAGCCACCAGGCCGAGAAGCCGAACAGCACCAGCAACGCATCCGCCAGCCACGCTCCGGGCACCCCAAGGAGGTTGAGAACCGGGCCACCTTGGCCGGTGGTCGAGAAGCCGGGGTCTTCGGCGCGGCGCGTCGCGAGTGACAACGTGAGCGCCAGCCAGGCCGCCGCCCACAGAACGACCTTCAACCGCGCACGAACCGAAGCAGTTTCCGCCGGGGGCTGCGGTGCAGGCGACGCGGCGCGCTCCCCTCCCCCGAGAACCGAACTACGCCACATGGGTCAACCGACTCCGGCCAGCGCTCATTCGGGCAGACGGTTCTTCAGCAGCACCGAGCCGTTCTCCTGGGTCTCGATCACGCCGCGCTCTTCCAGGTCTTTCATGACACGGCTGACCATTTCGCGCGACGCGCCGACGACCTTGGCCATGTCCTGACGGGAAACCTTGCCCCGGATCATCTTCTCGCCGTCGACCTCCTCGGCCATGTCGAGCAGCGTCCGGGCAACCCGGCCGTACACATCCAGCAGGGCCAGCGATTCGATCTGCCGATCGGCGCTGCGCAGCCTCGTGACCAGCCCACGCATGATCGCGTAGGACAGGCTGGAGTTCTCCGGCAGGCAACGTGCGAATTCAGGGCGGCCGAGGATCAGCATGTCGCATTGCACTTCGCAGCGCACCGTGGCCGAATGCGGCTGGTTGTCGATCAGACTCATCTCGCCCACATAGTCACCCGCCTCGAGGACTGCCAGGATGACCTCGCGCCCGCGCGAATCAGAGGTCAGCACACGGGCACGGCCATTGAGAAGAATGAACAGCGCGTTGCTCTTCTTGCCCTGCTCGACAACGATCTCACCTCGGCGATAGCGGCGCTTCACCACGCCATCTGCCACCGCACGCGCCTGGTCGTTGGTCAGCATCGAAAACAGTGGCACACGGCGAATCAGGTCCAGGTTGGACAACATCGACATCAGACATCCCCTCGATCAGCTGGTTTCCCTGCAATTATTAGAATGAGTACGGTCGAAATCTTCCGCAGGCGCGAGCATAGCTGGTTCCCGGCACGGCTCGACACACCGTGGCGCATCCGCCGCCACGCTTGCAACCCACCATCCGCGCCCTCACATCCACGCCATGAGCAACCCCAACACACACGCCCAGGTCCTGATCCTGGGCTCCGGCCCCGCCGGATACTCCGCGGCGATCTACGCCGCGCGGGCCAACCTCAAGCCCCTGCTGGTGACCGGCATGGCCCAGGGCGGCCAGCTGATGACCACCACCGATGTGGACAACTGGCCTGCCGACGTGATGGGTGTCCAGGGCCCCGAGCTGATGCAGCGGTTCCAGCAGCACGCCGAGCGCTTCCAGACCCAGATCGTGTTCGACCACATCAACAGCGTCGACCTGTCCAGGCGGCCGTTCCGTCTGAAAGGCGACTCGGGTGAATACACCTGCGACAGCCTGATCATCGCCACCGGCGCCTCGGCCAAGTACCTGGGCCTGCCCTCCGAGGAGGCCTTCATGGGCCGTGGTGTCAGCGGCTGCGCCACCTGCGACGGTTTCTTCTACCGTGGCGACACGGTGGCGGTGGTCGGCGGGGGCAACACCGCGGTCGAGGAGGCGCTGTACTTGTCCAACATCGCCCAGAAGGTGCACCTGGTGCACCGGCGCGACAAGTTCCGGGCCGAGGCCATCATGATCGACAAGCTGATGGACAAGGTGGCGGCGGGCAAGATCGAACTGCACCTGTTCAAGACACTCGACGAGGTGCTGGGCGACTCCAGCGGCGTGACCGGGGTGCGCCTCAAGGACACCCAGGGAGGGGGCACCACGGAGCTGGCGCTCAAGGGGTGTTTCATCGCGATCGGCCACCAGCCCAATACCGCCATCTTCGATGGCCAGCTGGAGATGAAGGACAGCTACATCACCACGCGCTCGGGCCAGAAGGGCTTGGCCACCATGACCAGCGTGCCGGGCGTGTTCGCCGCTGGGGACGTGCAGGACCACATCTACCGCCAGGCCATCACCTCTGCGGGCACCGGCTGCATGGCGGCGCTGGATGCGCAGCGGTTCCTGGAGCAGGGTTGAACGGGCGGCGGTCGCCAAGCTGGCACCGCACCTGGGAAATCCGCTATAATCATTGTCTTTGCCGGAAACGGGTGGGTGGGTGTGCGCCAAGCGCTCCGCCAGTGCCGACCGGTCCATGGGTGTCCATCAAGCGCGGTCCCCGGCCCCGGAAGCCGCCGCCTGCTCTAGGCACCAGCTCCTGAAAACATCTGGACGAAGAACTGGAGAAGCGTCATGGCACGCGTCTGTCAAGTCACGGGCAAAGGCCCGATGGTGGGGAACAATGTCTCCCACGCCAACAACAAAACGAAGCGCCGCTTCCTGCCCAACCTGCAGTACCGCCGTTTCTGGGTCGAGAGTGAGAACCGTTGGGTGCGCCTGCGCATCAGCAACGCTGCGCTTCGCCTGATCGACAAGGTCGGCATCGACCAGATCGTCGCCGATCTGCGCGCCAAGGGTACGCTGTAAAGCGCGCCGGCCACTCAACGGACTGACAGGAGAAACGCACCATGGCAAGCAAAGGCGGCCGCGAAAAGATCAAGCTGGAGTCCACTGCGGGCACCGGCCACTTCTACACCACGAACAAGAACAAGAAGACCACGCCCCAGAAGCTCGAATTCATGAAGTTCGACCCGAAGGCGCGCAAGCACGTGCTGTACAAGGAAATCAAGTTGAAGTAAGCCATCGGCTTGCTCCACATAGAAGCCCGCCTATGGCGGGCTTTTTTGCGTCTGCACGTGTTGACCGGCCATTCACAGGCGTGAAAAAGCCCGCACAGGGCGGGCTGGTTTGCGAGGGCCAGTGCGCTCAGGCGTGGGCTGCGCGCAATTGCATCGAGAAATCGCGCAACGCGGCGATGCCACTTTCCTCGGCGCGGCGGCACCAGTCCTGCAGGTCGGCCACCAACTGCTCGGCAGAGACGTTGGTGCGGGTCCAGAGCTGGCGCAGTTCCTCTCGCATGGTGACCAGCTTCTTCAGCACCGGCGCATCGTCCATCGCGCTGTCGAGCTGAGGACGCAGGTTGCTCGGGATCTTCTCGGCGTCACGGTGCAGCCAGCGCTCGGCCACGCGAAGGTTGGACCAGGCTGACCCGGTGGCGGCCCCCTGGGCCTTCAGGCGAGCCAGTTCGGCGGCGCAGGTGCGGCGCAATTGCTGCGCGTAGTTGGCCATGACCTCGTAGCGGTTGGCAATGATCGCCTCCAGCGTCTGCGTGTCGGCCACCGGCTTGACAGAACCGAGCACAAGCTGAGGCGGCGTCTTGCGGACCTTGGCCAAACCCAGCATTTCCATCGCGCGGATGTACGCCCAACCGATATCGAACTCGTAAGGCTTGACCGACAGCTTGGCGGACGTTGGGTAGGTGTGGTGGTTGTTGTGCAACTCCTCCCCCCCGATGATGATGCCCCAGGGCGACACGTTGGTGGACGCATCCACTGCCTCGAAATTGCGATAACCCCAGTAATGCCCGATGCCGTTGATGATGCCGGCGGCGGTGATCGGGATCCAGATCATCTGCACCGCCCAGACCGTGACACCTGCAGCCCCAAACAGTGCCACGTTGATGATCAGCATCAGGCTGACGCCCAGGGCGCTGTGGCGGGTGTAGACGTTGCGTTCAATCCAGTCGTTCGGGGTGTTGTGGCCGTACTTGTCCAGGGTCTCCTGCACCTTGGCTTCGGCCCGGTACAACTCGCTGCCTGTCAGCAGCACCGTCTTGATGCCCTTGGCCACCGGGCTGTGCGGATCCTCGTCGGTCTCGCACTTGGCGTGGTGCTTTCGGTGGATGGCCACCCACTCCTTGGTGACCATGCCGGTGGTCATCCACAGCCAGAAGCGGAAGAAATGCGACGGGATCGCGTGCAGCTCCAATGCTCGGTGCGCCTGGGCACGATGCAGGAAGATCGTGACTGATGCAATCGTGATGTGGGTGAATACCAGCGTGATTGCAAGCAACTGCCACCAGCTCGCATGCACCACGCCATGCGCCGCCCAATCGATGAATGCGCTGAAGACGGAGGCGAAGTCAATCATGTCTGAACCCTGGTGCCCGCGGACTCCGGGCGGATGCCCGATTGTAAGTGACCGCTACCCGGCCCACTGCCCGGGATTTACATGACCAACCGCCCACTGACCTGAAGATCGGGGCGATACGCTGGCCGTCAAGCCCGGCGCTGCCAGGCTGCGGCGAAAAACCCGTCGGTCGCGTGCCGATGAGGCCACAAGCGCAGGAACCCGCCAACCTCCAGTTCTTCGGCGCGCTCGATCTGCGCGGCAGCCAGCGTCGCGGCGATCGGCAGAGGCTCGAAATCCGCGGCATGCGCAGCCGTGAACGCGTTGGCGATGTCCTCGTTTTCGCGCCGCAGCAGGCTGCAGGTGGCGTAGACCAGCCTCCCGCCGGGCTTGAGCAGCCGCGAGGCACCCTCCAGGATGGCGGCCTGCTTGACCACCAGTTCATCCAGCGCCTTGGGCGATTGGCGCCACTTCAGGTCCGGGTTGCGGCGCAGCGTACCCAATCCCGAGCAGGGGGCGTCGACCAGCACTCGGTCGATCTTGCCGGCCAACCGCTTGATCCGCTCGTCGCGCTCGTGGGTGATCTGGGCCGGGTAGACATTCGACAGCCCGCTTCGGGCCAAGCGCGGCTTCATTCCCTCGAGCCTGAAACCGGAGACGTCGAAGGCATAGAGCCGGCCGGTGTTGCGCATCATCGCGCCCAGGGCCAGTGTCTTGCCGCCGGCCCCGGCACAGAAATCCACCACCATCTCGCCGCGCTTCGGCGCCACCAGGGCCGCCAAGAGCTGGCTGCCCTCGTCCTGCACCTCGACATCGCCGCGGATGAACAACTCGAGCTTTTGCAAGGCTGGCTTGCCCTCGATGCGCAACCCCCAGGGAGAGTAAGGCGTGGCGACGGCTTCGATGCCGGCCTCCGCCAGCGCCATCCGCACGTCCTCGCGCTTGGCCTTCAAGGCGTTGACTCGCAGATCCAGCGAAGCAGGCCGCTCCAGAGCATTCACCAGTGGCCAGAACTCCTCACCCAGTTCGCCCTTGAGCGCGCCCGCCAGCCAGTCGGGCAGGTTGTGTCGCAGTTTCTCCGACAGTGTGGAGCGGTCAATGGCCTTGGCCTCGGCCAGCCACTTCTGCTCGTGCGGGCCGAGAGCGCCCCGCAGGAAGGTGTCGCTGCCCTGCCAGGCCAGTGCGGCCAGCCGGCGCTCCACCGCCCCGCTGCCACCCTGCACCAGGTGGGTCAGCGACAGGCGCTGCCGCAGCACCGCGTAGGCGGTCTCGGCCAGGGCGTGGCGCTCGCGGGGACCCAGGCCCCGGTGATGGCGGAAATAGGTTGACACCACCGAGTCGGCGGGCAGGTCGAGCTTCAGGACCTGGCGAATCAACTCGGTGGCCAGGTCCAGCAGGGCATTAGGATGCATCCATGGATTATCCCCGCCCCTTGACCCGATGCATCCGGTGCTGACTCACCTGCGCGTGCGGCCGCGCATGTCGCTGGCCGTGGTCACCGGCATCGCGGCCGGCGTGGTAGTGCCATCAAGCAAGTTGATCACCTCCATGCTCATCGGCTGGAATGTCGGGGTCTGGATCTACCTGGCCCTGATGGCCTGGATGATGTTGCGCGCCGACCATGGGCACCTGCGGCGTACCGCCGTGGCCCACACCCAGGGCGCGGCGGTCGTGCTGGGCCTGGTGGTGGGCGCCTCGCTGGCCAGCCTGGCTGCGATCGTCGTCGAGTTGGCCGGGGTGCGCCACGGCCTGGGCCAGCCGCTGGCGCTGGCCCACCTCGTGCTGGCAGTGGTCACCGTGGTGGGCGCCTGGCTGCTGCTGCCTGTCGTCTTCACCCTCAGCTATGCCAGCCACTACCACCGACACACGCCGCCAGCCGGCCTGAGATTCCCGGACGACGACCCCGCCTTCCAACCGCACTACAGCGATTTCCTCTACTTCGCGTTCACGCTGGCGGTGGCGGCGCAGACCGCTGACGTGACCATCACCTCGCGGCCGATGCGCCGGCTGGCCCTGCTGCAGGCGCTGTTGTCCTTCGCCTTCAACGCGGCCATCCTGGCGCTGGCCATCAACATCGCCGCCAGCCTGCTGCCTTCAGGCTAGGAACAGCTGCGACGCGCCGTCGAGCTGTGTGACCACACCGGCTTCGATGCGCAACCGGCCCTCGACGAACCAGCGCACGGCCAACGGATAGATCCGGTGTTCCTGAACGAGCACGCGGTCTGACAGGCTCTGCTCGTCGTCGCCCGGCAGCACCGGCACCACCGCCTGCGCGACGATCGGCCCATGATCGAGTTCCGGAGTGACGAAATGGACCGTGGCGCCTGCCAACTTGCAGCCGGCCTCGATCGCGCGGCGGTGGGTGTGCAGGCCGGCGAAGGCCGGCAGCAGTGATGGATGGATGTTCAGCAGGCGGCCCTCAAGGCGGCGAACGAAATCGTTGCCCAGGATGCGCATGAAGCCAGCCAGCACCACCAGGTCCGGAGCCCACAGGTCGATCACCCGGGCCAGTTCAGCGTCGAAGGCCTCGCGGCTGGCGTGATCCCGGTGATCCAGGGCAGCGGTGGCGATGCCACGCTCGGCGGCCCAGGCCAGGCCGGCCGCGCCCGGCCGGTTGCTGGCCACGCCCACCACCCTCGCGTTCCAGCCCTCTTCGGCGCAGCGCTCGACGATGGCCTGCATGTTGCTGCCGCGGCCGGACAGCAGGATGACGATTCGCTTCATGAGGCGCCGGAGTGTAAGCCGGCAGGGCTCTGCGAGAATTCGCCGCTCTGCTGCTCAACGGTCCGCCCGCCATGCGCCCCCGCGTCCTCTCCGGCATGCGCCCCACCGGCGCCCTGCACCTCGGCCACTACCATGGCGCCCTGAAGAACTGGGTCCGACTGCAGCAGGACCACGACTGTTTCTTTTTCGTGGCCGACTGGCATGCGCTGACCACGCACTACCGTGAGCGCGAGGTCATCGAGCGCAACGTCTACGACATGGTGGTCGACTGGCTGGCCGCGGGCGTCGACCCCGACCGCGCCACCCTCTTCATTCAGAGCCGGCTGCCGGAGCATGCCGAGTTGTTCACGCTGCTGGCGATGGGCACGCCGCTGTCGTGGCTGGAGCGCGTACCGAGTTACAAGCACCTGATCGCCACCCAACCCGACCGCGATCTGGCCACCTACGGCTTTCTCGGCTACCCGCTGCTTCAGGCGGCCGACATCCTGATCTACAAGGCGCAGTTCGTGCCGGTGGGCGAAGACCAGGCGGCGCACGTCGAGATCACCCGTGAAGTGGCGCGGCGTTTCAACCACCTGTATGGCAGGTTGCACGGCAGTGACAGCCCGGTGCTGCCCGAGCCCGCCACGCTGCACACCGAGACTGCGCGCTTCCCTGGCCTGGACGGCGAGAAGATGAGCAAGAGCACCGGAAACACGATCGACATGCGAGAGGCGCCAGAGCAGGTCACCCAGAAGATCCGCCGCATGCCAACCGACCCTCAGCGGGTCCGCCGGGACGACGCCGGCGATCCTTCGCGCTGCCCGGTGTGGCCGCTGCACCAGGTCTATTCCGACGATTCCACCCGAACCTGGGCGCGCCAGGGTTGCACCAGCGCCGGCATCGGTTGCCTGGACTGCAAGCAACCGTTGATCGAAGCCATCCTGCGCGAGCAGGCCCCGTGGCGCGAGCGCGCCGAGCGATACCTGGCCAACCCGAAGCAGGTGCACTGGATCGTCGAGATTGGCACCGAGCGCGCCCGTACCGTGGCCAAGCAAACCATGAAGGACGTGCGCGAAGCCATGGGGCTGAACTATTGACGCCCTCTGCGATGACTGCCCCCCTGCTGATGCTCGGTGCCTCGCTGCTGTTCGCGACGATGGGCGTGTGCGTCAAGCTGGCCAGCGCGCACTATGGCGCAGGCGAGATCGTGCTGTACCGCAGCCTGGTGGGCGCGGTCTTCATCGCCGGCCTGTCGCACTGGCGTGGTGGCAGCCTGCGCACCACGATCCCGGCCATGCACTTCTGGCGCAGCCTGACCGGCGTCATCTCGCTGGCACTGTGGTTCTATGCGATCGGCAAGCTGCCGCTCGCCACGGCCGTCACGCTGAACTACATGTCGTCGGTGTGGATGGCACTGTTCCTGATCGGCGGCGCCGTCATGCTCGGATCGGCACGGGTGGATCCTCGCCTGGTGGCCACTGTTCTGGCCGGCTTTGCCGGCGTGGCGCTGGTGCTGCAGCCGACGCTGGAGCGTGACCAGTTCCAGGGTGCGCTGGCCGGCCTCACCTCGGGCCTGACCTCCGCGATGGCTTATCTGCAGGTCACCGCACTGGGCCGTGCCGGCGAGCCCGAGTACCGCGTGGTCTTCTACTTCTCGGTCGGAGGTGTGCTCATGGGCAGCCTGCTGACGCTGATGAGCGGGGCGCATGCCCACACGCTGCAAGGCGCCGCGCTGCTGCTGGCCATCGGCGTGCTGGCCACCACGGCGCAGATGATGATGACCCGGGCCTATGCCATCGGCCGCGCATTGACCAACGCCAGCCTGCAGTACATGGGCATCGCGTTCGCATTCGTCTTCGGCGTGCTGGTGTTCGACGACCCCGTCACCGGGCTGGCGCTGGCCGGCATGGTGCTGATCGTCGGTGCGGGGCTGGTGGCCACGCGGCTGCGTCAACGCGCCGCCCCTGCCGACACCGACCATGCTGGCGAGACCTGATTCCCTGGAGGCTTCAATGACCCTGCCCACGCCCCTGATCCAAGCGAACGCCCTGCTCGCGCTGCGAGGCACGGCCGGCTGGCCCGTGGTCCTGGACTGCGGCTTCGACCTGTTCGACACCGGTGCCGGCCACGCGGCCTATCTGCAGGCCCACCTGCCCGGTGCACACTACGCCCACCTGGACCACGACCTCTCCGGGCCCAAAACCGAACGTGGCTCGATCGACGGGGGCCGCCACCCCTTGCCGGCCCGTGAGGCATTTGCAGCCACCCTGGCGGGGTGGGGCATCGGGCCCGACACCCCGGTGGTGGCCTATGACGCACAGGGGGGCCCCTTTGCCGCCCGTGCGTGGTGGCTGCTGCGCTGGATGGGCCATACGGCGGTGGCGGTGCTGGACGGCGGCCCGCAGTCCTGGCTCGCAGCCGGCGGGCCGGTCGAATCGGGCCCGGCGCAGAAACCAACTTCTCTAGCCGCCTACCCTCTGCGTGCTCCAGGCATGCCCACGGTGCACGCCGCCGGCCTCTGGCAGGGCCTGGGCAGGCTGGCTGTCCTGGATGCCCGGGCAGGCGAGCGCTTTCGCGGAGAGGTCGAGCCGCTGGACGCCCGCGCAGGCCATATCCCCGGAGCTCGCCACCGGTTCTTCAAGGACAACCTTGCGGCAGATGGCCGCTTCCTCGACGCCGCCGCCCTGCGCGAGGCCTTCGAGGGCTTTGGCCAGGCGCCAGAAGAGGTCGTCCACCAGTGCGGATCGGGCGTCACTGCCTGCCACAACCTGTTGGCGATGGAAGCGGCGGGGCTGCCCGGCAGTGTGCTGTACCCCGGTTCCTGGAGCGAATGGTCGAGCGACCCAGCCCGGCCGGTGGCGATCGGCTGAACCGCCGGCGCACTTGACGATCATCAAGACAGCGCCCGCGAAACGCGCAACACTTCTCTCATGGGCCGGCATCCCCGGCAAGCTCTGAGAGGAGTGCAGCATGTACCGCAACATCCTGGTCCCGACCGACGGCTCCGACATCACCCAGAAAGCGGTGCAGACCGCCATCACGCTGGCCAAGACGCTGGGCGCCAAGCTCTCCACCATCTCGGTGAAGGAGCCGTTTCCCTACAGCGCCATCTCGGAGATGCAGCCGGTGCCGCCGCAGGAGTTCTACGACGCGCAAGAGCGCATCGCCGCGTCGCGCGTGAAGGTCGTGGTGGACGCGGCGAGCGCAGCGGGCATGGATTGCAGCGCCAGCACCGTCGAGGCCCTTCACCCATGGGAAGCCATCACCGACTACGCCAAGGCCCAGGGCTGCGACCTGGTGGTCATGGCATCACATGGCCGGCGTGGCGTCAGCGCCCTGCTGCTGGGCAGCGAGACCCAAAAAGTGCTGACGCACAGCACCGTGCCCATCCTGGTCGTGAAGTGAGCTGAGGTCAGCGCCGGCGTCAATGTGCCTGCATCAGACGCGTTGCAGCCACCACCAGCACCAGCCCGGCGCCGATCCAAGCCACCTGCGAGACGATGTCACGCCACGGCAGTTGGCGTTGCATCTGCGGGATCAGGTCGGCCACCGCCACGTAGATGAAACTGCTGGAGGCGACCACCAGCAGGTACGGGAACATGCCCTGCCAGGATCCGACCACAAAATAGCCCAGCACACCGCCCACCACCGCCGTCAGGCCTGACGCAGCGTTGTAGAGCAACGCCTTGCGGCGGCTGAAACCCGCGTTGATGAGCACGATGGTGTCGCCCACCTCCTGGGGGATCTCGTGCAGGATGATGGCCAGTGCTGTGGTCACACCCAGTTCAGGGCTGGCCAGGAAGGCCGCGGCAATGATGATGCCGTCGCAGAAGTTGTGGATGCTGTCGCCAACCAACACCGAGATGCCGCCCCGGCCGGCCTGTTCGGCGTCGAAGTCGTGATGGTGATCGTGACCGTCACCCTCGTGGTGGTGCGCATGCCGGTAGAGCTCGGCCTTCTCCAGCAGGAAGAAGAACAGCAGGCCGGCCAGCAAGGTGGCAAACAGCGAGTGCGTGTCGGCCCCGCTCTCGAACGCCTCCGGCAGCACATGCAGCAAGGCCGTCGACAGCAGCACGCCAGTGGACAGGCTGACCAGGTGCTTGACCAGGCGGCCCAGCACCGCGAAGGTCAGCGACGCGGCGATCACCACCGACAGCACGCCGCCCAGCAAGGTGGCTGCAACGATGTACATCAGGGTCATTCAGGGCCTTCTCTGAAACGAAAACCGCGCCCGATCGGGGCGCGGCGGTGTGGGCGAAACGGGCGGAATCAGGCCACGCCGTTTGCCTTGAACCATGCCAGGCATCGCCTCCAGCCGTCGTCGGCGGGTTCCTTGCGGTAACTCGGGCGGTAGTCGGCATGGAAGGCGTGCGGTGCGTCGGGGTAGACGACGAACTCGCTCTTCTTCGCGGCCGCACCGCCACTGGCTAATGCAGCTTTCATCTTATCAACCGTGTCAAGCGGGATGCCGGGGTCCTGCCCGCCATACAGGCCCAGCACCGGCCCGTTCAGGCCGGCAGCGAGATCCAACGGATGTTTCGGCGTCAACGCGGAGGCCGTCCCGACCAATCGGCCGTACCAGGCCACGCCCGCCTTCAATGCCGGGTTGTGCGCCGAATACAGCCAGGTGATCCGGCCGCCCCAGCAGAAACCGGTGATGCCCAGTTTGCCGGCGTCCATCCCCTGCGCCTTGGCCCAGGCGACGGTGGCGTCCAGATCGCCCATCACCTGGGCGTCGGGCACCTTGGAAACCACCTCGCTCATCAGCTTGGCAATTTCGCCATAGCTGCCGGCGTCACCCTGCCTGTCGAACAGTTCGGGGGCAATGGCGCAATAGCCCTGCCTGGCGAAGCGCCGGGCCACGTCGGCAATGTGCTCGTGCACGCCGAAGATCTCGCTGATCAGCAGCACCACCGGCAGGCCGGTCTTGCCCTCGGGCGCCGCCCGGTAGGCCGGCATCTTGAATTCGCCGACCGGGATGATCACCTCGCCGGCCACCAGACCCGCAGAATCGGTCTTGACCACTGTTTGCGCGCAGACGGGCATCACCGCCGCGGCAAAGCCTGACCCCACCGATGTGCGAACGAAATCGCGCCGCGAGAACTCCCGCGCGGGGGGCACCAGCGCGTTCACGTCGCCCAGAAAACTCGTTTCATCCATACCA
>Ga0075163_10005457_pt1 | contig 16956 bp, 13 predicted proteins | sample JI1023141ADNA_FD_71478 | JGI IMG/M metagenome (GOLD analysis project Ga0075163, IMG submission 71478) | Wastewater effluent complex algal communities from Wisconsin, to seasonally profile nutrient transformation and Carbon sequestration -... | ecosystem: Engineered > WWTP > Effluent > Algae...
TCCGCCCACAGCTCCTCTAATATGTCCAACATAATCGAAGACATAATTAAGCAATACAAGTCCTCCGACTATGCCCCCCACGGCTTTAAGAGTACCGCTTGTGTCCGCAGCGTTTTCTTTATCTACCAAATCTTCATATTCCTCTTCGATAATATCCTGCGATTTGATCATAGGTGCTGAATCACCCTTGATACCGAGTGCATATTCGACAACAGTTGTTCTTGCTAAAACCGCAACGCTGTTTCTTTCATTCACTGAAGCTTGCGTGGCTTCATCTTTATGTTCCTCTTGCTCCTCCATATATTGTTCGATGACATCATTAGTCAATCCGCCAGGGAAACCTCCGGGAGGTATTTCACCATTCCGCATAGCTTCTGGCTTTGCAACACCTCGTATCGTCCTAGCTTGATTATCTTCATACCCCTTTTCAAATAAATGATATGTAAACGTATAATACTCCTGCTTATTATAAGATTTAGGAAGCAGAAGATTATTCGTGAGCAAGGAAGTCAATACACTCCTCATACTTTCTGATCCTTTACCAAGCCAATTGTTCCTTTCCTTAACGAATTGAAGAAGCCTAGATACTCGCGTTAAGAGAGACAGAAGGTCTTTCGCCCTTGTCGGTGTCAAGCCCTTCCCATAAAGGAAATACCATTCGTGATGGTCAGGCAGCTGGCCGACGCTTATTTTGGACAGATCATCAAGCAACATAGCGTATAAATCTTTCCGAACAGGAACAAAGCGACCATTAGCTGGAGTACTAAACTTCCGGTTCTTACTGGTGTTGTCATAAAGCGCGTTGTCGCTTCCAAATACCGAGTCAATACAGGATTGGAAGATGATAGGAAGATAAGTAGAGAACTTAACATTGTGAGTAGGAACAAGATGGACCGGAGCTTCAAAAGCAACAGCAATCTTTTTTAAGGTGTCCCTAAAATCATTATGGAAAGTAAAATTCTCGCTCGACTTCACATTCGCATTTGGAGTCTTTGTGTTAAACCGTTTCTTGTTTACAGATATAATAGTTTCTGCCGAAGCTGATGATGATCGCATTGCACTGGGGTCAGCAATACTAACCTGGTATTGCTTTGGATTGTTAATGTGCTTCTCTTTCCTTTTCAAAACACCGCCTCGCGGTCCAAGTACTCTTGATGCAAACATTCGTGTTTTGTACTTTATTATTACCTTACATATTTTAAAACAATATCATTCATGGATCAATTGGATGCAACAGGAATGGCTGCATAAGAAGCAAGACCATTCAACCTAGCAATAAAATCCCTATCTCTCTGTGTAAGCACTGATGGTGTTTTCTTTAGTTCAGTTACCGTTTTAAAAATAGCCTCTAATTCATTCGTCATGTAATCCACACTGCGATGGTTGTGAGCAAACTCATACATCAGATTCATATCATTGTTTAAAAATGCTTGGCGAAGTGCATAAGGTGCGTTCTTGATACCACCATACACCTTCTCAATAACTGCTACAGGATTCAAAGGTGTCTGACGGATCGTGTTCCATCCAGCGGGTCCTGTCTGGTTTTCAGTAGCCGCCCACTTGGAGCTGTCAGGCGCAGGCTCCCAATTATTCAACCTACATTTCTTAAGCACTGGCAAACAAAGTGCAGGGGCAGTTAAATTAAACTTCTCACTTCCGGCATTCCAATCCTTGGACTCGAAAATATAAGGATGTTTCTTGCGTCTTGACGGATCAATAATCCGGTACAATGGATCGATTGCTGTGAGGATTGCTGGGTTGGTATCATGGTCTAGCGATGGAGCCTCATATCTCTGCACGATAGGAGGCAGGTTCATACGGTTGCCGCTAATGCTCATTGCTAAACTTTATTTATTTATTTCTTTACTTCAACAAAGCATATACATAATTTGATTTATATACATTTCATTGTTGTCTTGCCTCCATTCGGTTGGCATGAAGATTGAATCTTTTCAACTTGCTTCGTCGATCTTGACTTTTCAACTCTATCACCAGTCTTGACAGATACAGGAGTCGGGACAGGTGTTTGGATCTTCTTGTGGTTGAAAACCTTTGATGATGGCATAAACCATTGGTTCTTGTTCACTTTATATTTTCTCAATGGTGGGGCTAGATCTTTCCCCTTATACTTGTTAATACTCTTGTTATTTCCATACTTGTTCCCCTTATTGGTCTTAAGAACAAACTTTTGAATATTGCTACTCATTTCTTCTTTATTCGTTTATTAAAAGGTACATATATTTAAATTAACATAAACATCAACATCAACATTCGAAAGCTAGAGAAAATGTCCATGGAGGAAAACTGTCCGCATGTGTTAAGCGAATGACTTCACCCTTTTCATTGAGCACATGACACTTGATGGATGAGACTTTCGAGAGACCTAGACTTGTTCCATAATCGAAAGTTGATTCACCATTAGCATTGTTCGATATAAATCCGGCATACGTCGCGGAATTAAGCACCATTCGTTTCATTATACTGACTCTCTTACAATCACCAGAACCATTAAATTTCATATGATTCCCAGTTCCGAACATCTCGATTTCGATGATGAAGGTAGGAGTAGATTCGTAATCCATGGTAGGAACATCGATTAGTCTGCAGCCAAAGTTGGCAGGACCAGTGAATAATGAAGAAGATGTTGGCAATCTAGCTGACGAGACAAATACGCTCGTTCCATTGAAAATATTACTCAACATTTCATTTGCAAGAGCATCTCCGATTTCTCCGGCAGCTCCTACTTGTGGATAGATTGTGTTAGATCCAAGAGCGGGGGCTACACCTTTAAGACGGCGGCTTAATTCTACATCACATACAAATGTAAGATAAAGAGCAGGTTCTCCAGCAGTAGTGAAAACTGCAGGAGAGTACATATATACGACTTCATGCGCCAATAGCTCTGCAGTATTAACAGAAGTAGAGGCTGCTTTCCTAACTCCGAAATAACAGCATCCAAACCACCCATCGGTTCCATCTTGAAATACGCTTGGCTTGAGAAGATCATTTCTATCTGCAGTGATAGGGAATGTATTCCAAGTGTTACCATACGCAGTGAAATTTCCTCCGGCTCTCTCAGTAGACGCACCTGCAGCGGTTTTATGTATGTCACCGATGATAGCTTTAGATGTGTTCGCGGCAGTGTCTGTTGGTATGGTAACGAATTGTTTGTGATAAAAGTCAAGACAATTTGTAGCACTACGTCCTTTGAATTTTATATTAGCAGGAGCCTTTATCTTCGCTTGTACGAAATGAGTAGGAATTCCAGTGAGTACACCCGCATTCATCCATGGGTTTACATGAACAGATGTGGTAAGCTGTCCTGAAGGTGTTGCTCCCATTGGTACAGTTCCTACAGGACCAAAGTAAAACGCATTTCCCAAGTAATGTGAATGGATAGTCCCGGTAGGCGAAACCCCCGGAGCAACGCCTGCAGCAGCAGCTCCTGCATAATGACACAGATTTGTTCTGAATACAAATTCTGGCTGGTTGTTTGCATTCGTGAATACATTGATATTCATATCGGATACTATCCATCGAATGATTCGCTGCTTGTAGTTTTCATTTGCTGCTAGTTCAGCAACGGTAGCGAGTGCAGGATCCGTCCATACGATTTGAACACCTCCTAATCCATCCGTTCCAGTAAGAGCTTGATTTCTTATGATTTGTTGTTCATGTCGAATGCAGGTTTGAAGAATCTCGGCATACGTACGAACTCTATCGCCCGTTGAATATGAATACCTGTGTGCGGGAACCAAAAGTTGAGAGTAAACTTGACTGTTAGCAGCAACGGTTAGATCGGTGCTAGCTGTTGAAACTCCTGCTCCAGCCGGAATATGATTCTGGTTATATATTGAGTCAGCAATTCCAATGATATGTGATGGTTCAGAGAACAAATTTTCGGATGCACTTTGGGAATAACTTCCATCTGGAATTGAAACCCTAAGAGTGTACTCGCTGTGGAACAATCCGCTTGTGATTTGATCGGTTAGTGCAAATGTATTTGTTGCCCCTCTGCCATCTACCCTCGCCCTTGCTGGAAGAGCGGTTCCTCCTAGTGCATACATTCGGAAAGTAAATTCCCATGTCTTGTTCTCGAAAGCATCGCACACATTAGGTAAAGAGTTTGGAATATTCACATTGAAAATGGTACATTTTGTTTCGTCCGGAAATTCTAAAGTCTGGTTCAAATTTAAATCAAAATCAGTGTTTGATTGACCCGGATTCTTGTGCTGTGAACCACAATGCAAAACCCAAGAAGTCATTTATTTGTTTCTGTACATCATTTTGATCACATATTATTATTATTATTATTATTACTACTACTACTATTATGATCATTCACTTTCTGTTTCTTATTTTTGCTTGTCATACCTTTATGGTTCTGTTTCATATCATATTGGTTATTGTCCTGGAAAAGCTTGATTCCATTAGCAAATGGTTTCAATGTCGTGCCAGGCGGGTCTTGCAATGGTAAAGAATTGTACTTTGGAGGCAATGCGTCTTCTATGCTATATCTATGTTCGAACCGTTTCCAATACCTTGCCCTTCTTTCTGGATGCATACAATTGACAAATAAAAACGAATATGGTTCAGCAGTCGCGTCGTCCCATATCCATTCCATAGCATCATCAGGAAGCAAACCTTGCATTTCTTCAAAGATACGGTCTTTCTCGCTGGCATTCCCAGTTGCGAAGAATACCCATGATGACATATTGGTGCGGATGTTACGCGGAACCATTTTGTATGATTGAGTAACGACCCATACGCTTGCGTTCCAATGACGACGGTTGAATGCGAGTTTGTTCAATATAGAATCCTTATTATTGTTGAAAAGTTCTTTGTTGGCTATCGCGTCATCAAATATGAACAAAAGGCGGTGGTTCTGACCATTCCCCTCTGCTTTATTATGATCTTCAAGAAGCGACACAAAAGCAGCAGAGTCGAATTGTGTCATGACTTGATCTTCCGGAATGTTCAACGCTTTCCACTTTGGATCGTTATAGAATGTTGGAATAATAGCATATACGATGTGGAAGAACTTTTTGAAGGCGAGCGGATTTGTAAGTAAATTAATAATGACATTTGTCTTACCACTGCCAGGTGGCGCACTAAACCCTATCATATGTGGATGGGGCGGGAACATGGCAAGTTTAGGCCACAACACTTCTTTATCATCTCCTGAGTTCTTTACTGCAACAATCTCCATCGACCGTAATTTTTATTTTTGATTATTGGTTCAATTCATATAGCAAATACATTATTATTATAATTGTATTATTTTAATAATAATAAACTAAACTAAACTAAAAGAATCTATACAGATTTAATAATTATCTCGCTTGAAGTTTTCGATCCCGGGTTCGTGTATTGTATGGTGTATGTCTTGACCCCGTTCACATACGATCCATAAATGTATACCTGTGCATGCTCGTCGATAGATGGCTGGCCGTTCGTGGCCACAATCTCTGGATAATATTTGAAAACCGATGATAAGAATTGGTACCCTTCCTTCGTAAGCGAAGTTTGTCTTATGCCCAATGGCAGAGCATTGGCCGGAACTATAAAATTGTTAGTCATAGGATCGACATACTCTGCTGTCCACAATTCTTTATCCCTGTTGAAATCTTGTTGATCAGATGGTAAAGGGGTTTGTCTATATGGATCTTTTATATTAAAGCTTGTGCTTTTAAATCCTGTTTCTTTATCGCCATACGAAAACGCGATGATCGATCCGCCTGTCACCGTGTAATGGATCGGTGTGCTCCTACCCGGCGAAAAGTCGGCAGGCTGCTCGAATTTGATATAATTCTCTAACCATTGCCATTGTTCATCGCTCAATACTTGTTGCGATGTATAGAAACTATTGTTTGTGAAAAGGCCGGGTGGGACCGTGTAATAATAAACACCATTGGAGATCTTCTTGAATTCGCTCTCCCATTCCTCTCTTGTAATATCATTTGATGGATCTTTAGGATCTTCAGTATCAGGTCCAGGCTCAGGGTCAGTAGTAGAGGTATCCATGACATTCTTACCATATGGAATTGAATACCAAATGATTCCACCGCCATACTCTTTGGGTGCATAGAATTGAAACTGGATATTCTCCACACCATTCTCATCTGTCACCCGGTTTACTTTGAAGCGTGTTTCCTCATTAAACCAGATGTTGGGAAAAGTATAGTCCAATTCGAATGACGTGTAGTTTTTAAACCAATCATAAACTTGGGGTTCAAGTTTAGCGAAAGTCGTTTCACTAGCTCCGAAATACAGGTCATTAATATTGTATGTCCCATCTTCTCTTTTCCATGTCGACTCCCAATTTTCTTTAGTCATGGTGTCGGTATTTTCATCACCGTCATCATCGTCATCTGGTTTATCGTCATCGACATCCACATCGATGTATGCATCGTAGGCTGTATTGGTGGTAGGAACCTGTGGTAGCGTGTCGAGATCATAATAAATACGCGTGTCACTGTATGGAGGAGGAGCAGGTTTCATGTCAAGGAGCCTGTCACCCATTTGCATCCTTTCATAAGAATAATCCATATCATAAAACCGAGGATTCCGCTTCTTCGAATGTAATTGTATCCATTTCTTATCATTAGGTCCAAAAGATTGATTCACTATTCGGTGTTTATCATGCCGCCCCTTCTTTTTATTGATCAAAAATGTAACCGATGAGCTCCAATTCATTTTCGATGATCATAGATATATACAAGCTAGTTACATTTTATCGCCTGCTCGCCACCCTAACGCCATTAAACGCAAGCGCTGATTGTTTCCTGGCATTGCTTGTAAATGATGAGCTACGTATCATGTCGACCATTTTATCAACAGGGGCTTGTCTATCATTATTCACCCTTTCGCCATACTCATCCATATTCGGGTAAGCAGAATTGGATGAAAGGAGTTGAACGCTGTTTTCATCAGACATCCTGTTACTATTCAAAGCGTCCATTTGCTGTTGTCTCATCACATTGACATTCCTAGCGTATATCTTCTCCATCATTCCTCTCTTCTCATCAACATAGGGATCCATACCACGAATGTCTCGTTTCCTGTTAGGCACAGGACCATTTGCAACATATCCGAAATCCATACCTCGTTTCGGTTCAAACCTGACTTGTTGAACTAAAGGTCGGCTTCGCTGCTGCTGCTGCTCGACATAATTAGAAATATTCGGTCCCGTTACGTTATAATTATCATCTACATCCATTGCTTCTTCGTCAATGTTGCTCATCGGTACCATTTTAGTTCTCATGACTTTCTCTCTATCCTTTTCGTTCTTCATATCTACAAGCTGATTTTTTAATAAAGCGATTTGTTCAGCCAATGACTTTATCTCATTATGATCTGTCATTTGAACTTGAACTTGATGCTGAGGCTGAGGCTGAGGCTGAGGCTGAGGCTGATGTTGGGGCTGATACACTGGGACAGGTTCAGGTATAGATTGAGATTTTCGTTCTAGAAATTTTTGCTTCCTTTTTTCAACGCATCTTTTAAATGCTTCCATTTGCTTTTCAGTGCGAGGTTTCTTAGACTTCATTATGTCCTTCGACATCGGTTCAGCAACCTTCGATGATTCTTCCATATTGCTTCGTTGTTGGCTTCGATATCGTACACAGTACATAATATTTAATTCGCTTAATTATGTATTATTAATTATGTATTATGAATTATGAATTATACGAGGAATATAAACACAAGCAATCGCGGAGATGCTCCTGATGACTATAATAGTGATACTCCTATGGTTGTGGATGTTCGCACGACTAATGATGTCAAGTTCTATTTCATCAGCCTCGCGCTCACAATCTTGACCATGATCATATGCAAGGTAGTCTGGTTTACTTTCAAGAATATAAGCTGGAAGTTTGTTGAATCTGTCGATGATATCAACGCTTGGATATTATACAAACGATCTCAAAAGAATAATGTTTCTAACCGAGTTACTTTTCCTACAGCTGATACCATCCATGAATCGAGATCATTAAAGATAAGACGAAGTATCAGTTCTAACACATCTCTTAAATCTATCAGCTTATCAAATGAAGATTCAAAGATAGGTAGAAGCGACAGTTCATATAGTAATATAGAGAGAGGCGGTAGCGCTAACAATGAACCTAAATCGAGAACACCTTCTCCGCCTTCAAAATTAGTGGGTATTATAATTATGAAAAATCAATAAATAAACATCAACTAAAATTTATGTACGCTTTATAATTATAGCTGAGACAAGATGAGTTATTCGAATTCATATCAATCTAATATTGGTATTATTCCATCACTTGACGCAGGCTTTCGGAACTTGACCGTAAACAGTGCTATCATAAGAAATGGGATCGAACCAGAAACGGATAATACGGTGGATTTAGGCAGACCTTCCAAGAGGTTCCGATCCGCTTATATTGAAAATCTTTCAGGTGTATCACTTATTAATGGAATTGATTCCGGGCAGATGATGACAGAAGGTCTCGTCCAGAAAATAAGGAACGCTATCGATGTCACAACCCAGATCGGCGTAGCTTCACCAGTTTCAATCGTTTCAGCTCAACTTGGTGCTGTCGTTCTCTTGCCTTCAGGAACGCTAGTAGCAACAGGATATGATAACACAGAATTTGTATGCTATAGTGCAACTGCGCCTGGAGATGGTGTCTGGACTAAACATGCAAACACTGTGCCGCTTTTTGCTACCTATAACCACGGTATTTTAGTCCACAATACCACATCGGATACCCTTCTTTCATTCAACACAGCCATTGCAACTTCGACTTATATATCCTGTCCTGCATCCGATCTTACAGCGTGGCAACTAAACTTTCTTCCCACTATCTCGTCCGCTGTAAAATGTTGCGTTGTTGCTAACGGATATTTTGTCGCGCTTACCGATACGAATGTGTACATCTCTTCAACCGGTTTGTCTTCTTCATGGACCGATATTGCAACTTACTCGAAAGGCACTAAGGCAAGCATTGTAGTACGCGATTTTATGGAAAGACCTGACTGGGTAGAAGGCGAGATAGATAGATACCTTTTGGGTACGACCGGACAAGGAACAATTGCAAATGTATGGTACTCGACCACCTTAGACACAAATACTGTTTGGCAGCCATATTCAAAAGCATTGGGCGGTACCGCTAATATTAAAATGTTCTTATACAATCCATACTACCGAACGATGGTGCTCGTTAAAGTCAATGACGGTGGTCATACATTTGATTATGCACCAAACACGATCGAAGGATTGACAAATGAAGTGCAGAACAGCGCACAATTTCCATCATCGACTGCAACGCAACTTCTTCCTGGTCAACAGAATAATTATTTCCCGACGCTTCGATCTCACATAATTGTAGGTAACGAAGGGCCGACATCACGACAGAATAACGCATACATTTGGACAGGTGAAAGAAGCACTACAAATATCCAATACATCAGAGGCAGCCCCACATTCTCGACAACTACGAATTCTTTCAAGAGTTTTCATAGTAGGTATTCGGTCGACACGAATGCTAATGTTGCCTATGCAGCCATCCTTATGTTTGGTAGCGTAAATAGTGTCACGAATGTAGAGAGAGAAGCGTTCAAGATAGGACGCATTCACCTATCCTTCCCCGATCTCAGTCTACCAGGCGGATCAACGCTCAACACTTTCCAGATCCCGACTTGTTCGAACAGAATAAAGTTCGACAGGTACGACAGGCTAGTGTCATTATCATCCGACAACGTCAGCGGTGGAATAGGGTCAGCTCATTACCCTATAAAGTCTGTGAACTATACATCCAAGTTGAAAACGCAAGGTACTAGCGCAGCATTTGAATTCAGAGGAAGGGGAAAGAGCAATGTCATTGATAATGTCAATTCGTCCATCATCACCGAGCCCATTTCGAGGGGTCGCAATCGATGCTTTCCAATGAAATCTCACGTTTGGACGTCGGTGTCTCCAACAGCATTCGCCGCAGCGACTAGACATTTGTGTACATACATACCAGAACTTAAAAGAATATATGCTATAGGAGCGACCTTAATCGCTTTAACACCAAATCAAGTCTCATTTAGTGATGATGGAGGGACTAGTTGGACCGCGGTTGGCTCTATTCCTGGACCAAGCGCACCAGGACTCACTATTTATCATTATGCAGAATTTGCCTACTCACCTGTGTACGGTACGCTCGTCGTATGTGGAAATAATCCATCTCCGACTGGTTTCCCGGTATTCTATTCAAGCGACTTGGGAGCAACATGGACAATGAGCACTGCTCCTTATCAATCTGTACAAAACGCTTCTTTCGGTCACGTTCGATGGGTAGAAGAATATGGCGAAAGCGGACTTTTCATAATGATGGCTACCAGTTCAAGCACCACCCATATATTGAACCAAAAGATTATGATAAGTACAGATGGTAAGTCATGGCAGAATGCCCCATCTGTCGCCGGAACCCTAGGAACTCAAAATAGCATCTCCATGCCACAGGTATGCGGTCATGCATATGATCAATCTACGAAGACGATGTGCGTAGCCGCCAGAAATCTAACACCATCTTTCAGTACATCTGTTTTCTACACCAGGGATGGTTACAATTGGTTGTCTAGCAATACTCACAAGTTGAATATAAGGACAATACCTTTCATAAAGAATTATACGACTCTACCTGCTAATAGTCATATCAACTTCAGATACAATGGCGGAGCTGAACTGACTGCAATCCTTAATGTCGGGACTTGGAGTGTATCAGAATTAGCAGCTGATGTTGCTGCTAAAATGACAGCTGCTGCTGGTGCTACTATTACATGCTCGTTTTCTAGTGGAACCGGATTCTTCACAATCGCACATGCAACCAACCCGCTTGTGCTTCTCTTTGGCACGGGAACCAATCAGGCGACAAGCGCATTCCGTGAACTCGGGTTTGCGGAAGCAGATTTGGGTCCGCTCACTTCTCATGTTTCAAGCGTGAAACAATATCTGGATATGGGAATATTCCCACATATCGCGTACAGTCCTCCCCTAGACATTTGGGTTATGGCCTCAGCGAGTAATAGTAACAACGCTGCATTGAACACATCAAGCAATATCTATTGGAGCGCCGATCCTGTCAATGGTTTCTGGTACAGAGCTCCTACATACTTCCAAGTAGGATTGCCTAACCCGCGACCAAATTTTTCAGACATAATTTGGTGCGAAAATCTACAAATGTTTGTTTTGTTGAATCAATACGCGGATTTTGTTGGAGCTGATACGAAGGACAGGGCAATCTGGCTCAGTCGCGATGGAATGAACTTTGAAAGTTCCGAAAACAGTACAGGTCCTAGAACCATAGTGACATTCGGTGATATATCGATGAAGAAGATCACATATGATCCTATTTTCAATACCATGATTATATCTGACTATGACAGCGCGGACAGCACTACTATAACTTCTTATTCCTTCGCGACAATAAACAGGATGGGAGTAGCAACATTGCCTAGCATTCGTATCGGCACATACACTCACCCTGTCGTGTTTCCTGCTGGCGTTACCACATTCACTATGCCGATCGATCCACCTTTATCTGTGGCTCCCAGTGTTGCCAATGTCATTGTCACGAAGAAATGCGCTACGGGTTCGACTACCAACTTGACCAATTTTTATGTTCAGAGCGTTTCAACCACAGCTATCACTGTTTTCAGTAACGCGACTTATTTAAATAATGATCTTTCGACTTTCTCATGGTTATTGTGGGAAAGTCCTTAACTTGACGATTAAAATAATATATGTGAATATAGATTAAATAAAAATGTGTGGTGGTGGTTCATGTAGCAATAAGAAAAAGAAATGCAAGAAATGTGTGAAAGAAAAGATGTTGTCCTTGATCCAATCAAAAAGTGTCAGGAAACCAAGCAAGAAAAAGGTACTTACCTGTTTCCTTGCTGCAAGGAAAGGTGGTGTGAATGTATTAGGAAAATATGTGCATTAAATATTACTTAGGAAGGAATGAAGGAACCTAAAGCTGAAAAGAAAAAGATTCTTCAATCAAAACCAACAGCTCTTTCGAAAGGGAAAGTCGTTCCAACGACTGTATATGGAGGTCTGAATGATGCGTATGTCAACAAGAAAGTCGAAAGGAAAACGAAAAAGAAAATTAGTTTGTGTTCATTTAAAGCAGTCAAAACAGAGTGTACCGATAAACCGTATGGATTAAAGAAATTGCCATGTCGTCCCGTCATGCTTTACCAAACGCCGAAGAATATTGTCGACAATACAAGATCAATGAGCGGTAAATATAAAGCGAAAGGTTTTGCCACCGAGAAGTTCTTGAGTTTCCCACGTAATGATTTTGTTATTTGATTGCAAAAATATGTGTAACTTGATATGTAACGTCATAACATACAATAAATAACAATGAGTTTTATCGGAGGATCTGGCAAACCGAGCGACTATGCTGAAACCACTGTCATGCCTTACTATGCTACTTACCAGGAGAAGGAAACTTCTATTCCTTCCCGTAGGTGGAAGAGTGTAGACACGCCAGCTGGTCCCACGACATACACTGCCGGAAATGTGATTCGAATTAACTTGCCCGGCACTGCATATCTCGATCCTAAAAATTCTTTCTTGAAGTATACTATGAAAGTCACAGGCGGCCTACAGACTTCTATCACTCATGATACAGCTGTATACAGGATTAACGAAGATCTTCTACGGTCTTACCATTGGGCAGCACACAAACATTTCAAGCGTGCGCGCCTTCTTTCTTCTTCTGGAGTGGTATTGGAAGATCTCGATCTTTATAATGTGCATGAATGTATTAATCGTAAATTCAAGGGTTCGTCTGATCAGGAGAAGACTATTCAAGATTGTTTGTCGCATACGGATATGGATGATTGTGGTATCCTTCCGAATAACGGGTCTCTCACGGGCGATTACAACAATCACTTGACTGATTTCGTTTCCGCTACAGGATTTGGTTACTCATCACTGTCACCGACCCAAGCTTTGATAGGTACACCTGCAGGAAATCAAGTTGTCGTTGAAAGAAGTGCTACTGCGAGCATTCTCGGTACATCTACCGCAGCTCTCACTCCCCCAGCTGCTAGTGAAGATAGTGGTATCAAGGGTCTTGATTATGTGTATCAACTAGGATTCGGACTTTTCAAAAGTGGAAAGCTATTACCGCTACAATACATGGGAGGGCTTGTAGTGGAACTTACGGTGGAAGATGATAATTTGCTCGTTAGACAGGACTCATTCCGTGTGCTGGCAAGCGGAACTACCGTGGGTGTGAATGCATGGGAAACATCAAAAATTAAGCTTAGCAATATTGAATTCCACTCTTCTTTGCTTCGTTTTGATGAAAAATATGATCTTGGTATCGCCGAGGCTCTTCAACAAACCGGACTTCGAATTCCTTTCACATCATACAGTGTGGTACGAAATGTTATCTCTCCGAGTGGACAATACACTCTCACTGTCTCCGAACGAGCTTCTTCCGTTCAGTCAGTATATGCTGTGTTTCGTCCAATTAGTGCTGTCAATAATGTTTATCGGAAAATGGATGGTATCGAATTTTGGCCTAGGCTTGATATCTCCGATTACCAGCTTCATACCGCCACTCAGAATTATCCCGATAACCCTGTCAGGTTGAACAGTAGCGCTAGCGAAGCTTTCGCGGAAACTATTAAATGTTTCCAGGGGCTGGATAGGCCGTGGGAACGAAGCCTGTCATCTGGCAATGCAGGCTGCCATGATATGATTAACTCTACTACATATGGTCAATTCGAAACTCGTGGTCTCGCTTCGGGTACTAACTATGCTGCTAATTATAATCTTACTAGCGGAACAGTTGCTTTCCCTAACCTCAGATACCCTTACGCATTATATCTGGGAACATTGCCTGGTGGTCTTATTTGTAATAGAGGGGCTGCTACTGATAGCGAAATCCATGGTTTGTTGCAGAGCGGAGGTCAAGGATTCCAATTCGTGTTCGGAATTAATACATCAGTTCATCCAGATGTTTCTTCAGGTGTCAATACTGCTGCTATGGCTATGAATATGGATCTTAAAATCAGCTTCAACTCACGATCATACATGACCAACACCAATGTTACCAACGCTACATTCGGCACTGTCGCCAACACCCCTGGAGGTACACTCGTGCCGGATACTAACTTCGAACTTGATGTTTTTGTTGAGACGGAACGCACGCTTGAGATTCTTTGTGGAGGGTCACCACGGGTCATTTTGTAAAAATCATTTTTATTTATTTCATGCTTTATCAATTATAAAATACAATAAAAGCTATACACTGTCTAAAAACATTTGCCAAACTTGTTCGTGAAACAAAAGTTGCATTTTTCCCTTTGGTCTTCTTAAATCAATAGGTATATCCTCATTCGCTCGCACAATATCTAGAAATAACAAGATCTTTCCCAACAAGAATCTCATACTAAGAAAATTCTTCCTATTAAACTTTTCCTGTCTATGAAAAAATGCTTGAAACATGTTAAAAACATGAACAATCTTCTCGATGCTTCTTGACGGAATCTTAAATCGTTTAGTTTGTGATGATGTAGATCTTTTCCATGAATGGAAGATATGTTCATAAAAGCGATACACATTGCTCAGCTTGCATTCCTTGAGCATCATAAGAAAATCCATTGCGCATGTCGGTTTCATTTCTTCTAGAATGAAATCACTCATCTTGTTTTCATATTCACTCATGAGTTTCCTTCCCATCGCAAATGAAGTATAGTTTTGAAGAAAACTTATGAAATGTGTCTTGCGATTATAAAGACTCTTTCTCATAGGATACATGTGCTCCCACTCCATCGTTCCACCATGCTTGTCTTGATACTCCTCTTCGTTTTCGTTTTCATATGAAGCATCGATTGACTCAAAATCGTTATGTTGCTCTTCAAATTCGACTGCATTGTGTTCACTCTCTATATGATTATCATTGTTATTTTCACCATACAAGGAGGTCACAAGATCCCAAATAAGTTTCACTTGATCTTCATCAATCTTTTTATTCGTTTGTACAATGTCACCAATCTTTCTGTCAATGGTTTCAACATCATGATCATCACATGATTCACTATGTCTTTCTATCTTGACCCTTTTCGGTCTACTGTGCATCATCCATTGTAACTTCTCCAGGCTCTTTTTCTTCAACTGGTGTGTGAACCTTGTCCTTGTTTTCATCGGTTTGAAAAATGTCTCTAGTGACTTCCGCTTCCAAATTAACAACTTCTACTTGTGTAGATGCATCAATTTTCTTTTTCGTTTCTCTCTTGCGTTTCTTGCCAGTCATGTTATTGTCTGTATCGTTTTCATTGACACTATTTAGCTTCTCCACTGCCTTCATGCGCTTGTCCATGCAAGCAATTGCCTTGCAATAAAGATAATTCAGATTGATTTGGCATGTAGTAGGATTATCGAAACCGATGAAAGGGCGAAGGGAATCCTCCTTGGAGATCGTATCTTCATCCATAAGGAACCTGTCCTCCACTTTGGTGAACGTGATCTTTTGAAGAGCATGGACAGCATTGATCTTGGCAGGGTCAACATTTTTCTTCTTGATCGTTAGAGTAATCTTCCTTACTTTCTTGTTGGTGACAGGTTTGACAGTCGAGCTTGACTCGGTATCTGCAATAGCAACCATTTTTGTGAATTGTGAATTCTGAATTGGTATGCTCATTCACGCTTATTTATAATATTTATTTCGTATATGACCTTATAGTCTTATAACTTCCGATGTCTATATGAAGGCGACTAAATTATATTTTGTATGAAAGAAATGGATGTCGATCTTGATGACGATAATGAGATGTATGATTTTGTAGACGGTGTAGATGAGAATGAGAATGAGTTTTATGGAGACGACGAGCATCAATATGATAACGAAATAGAGCAGGATTATGCTAGCGGTGATGATGATGATGATGACGACGAGAATGATGTCGAACAAAGATCTCCGACAATAATAGCGGAAGATCGTTCTCTTTTCAAAACACCGTTGACACCCATGCCACATGCTGACATCATGGATGACAATATTTCTGTGTCAGATTCAAGCGTTACCGCGAACAAATCGCCAGTCGGTACTCAAACAGAAACCGGGCAAGGGAAATCAATCATACGTATTGAATATCAAGATGAAAATGAAGCAGTGGATGAAAAGAACTTTAAGTATCAGCAAGAGCTTAGGATTTATGTAAACCGGTGCATGTTCATTCGCAGTACACATATCGGGAAAAGAGTTGGTTTTGCGCCTACGATTCCAAAGATAACAGAATTCATACTTTGTTGGAATTGTAATGATTGGATTCCACCACATGTCTCTCCGCCTTGCATTCCTCTTTGTTCACAGACTCATATGCATTCGAAGTATGTTTTCGAGAAAATGATAGGATACTTTTGTTCATGGGGATGTTGCAAGAAATACATTCATGAGACAATGAGCGAAAGGAACAAGACCAAATACATGAGAAGTTTATTACAATTGCGTAGAATATTTTTTCCGGAAGATGCTAACAAACCAATACAAATGTCACCATCTCGAACATGTACTACGCTCTATGGAGGACCGACTGATCCAGAAACATACTATTCCAAGATCGATAAGGTGAACCTGCCGCCATTGCCTGAAGACACTTTATATAAATTCAATTTGTGTAGCATCGATGATCCTTCCACTGATGGCAAGATGTCGAAAGGAGGTGCCAAGGATGAAGCCATGAAATGAGGATCTGTAAGGGGATCGATCGGCATTGAAGCACGCAAGACACCGGCAATGCAATCGCTTGAGTAGCAAGAAAATGCTGCGGGAAGACGGGGGAAGCTTCGATAGCAGCAGATTTTGGTCGATGGAAGTAGAATCTTTGAACATGTGAAGCATGTGTAAAAGGAGAAGATGGCGAGAATAGTAGAGCAGAAACGAAGTTTCCTTTTCTCCTTGATTTTGTGTTTCAAAT
>Ga0075163_10005458_pt1 | contig 16952 bp, 15 predicted proteins | sample JI1023141ADNA_FD_71478 | JGI IMG/M metagenome (GOLD analysis project Ga0075163, IMG submission 71478) | Wastewater effluent complex algal communities from Wisconsin, to seasonally profile nutrient transformation and Carbon sequestration -... | ecosystem: Engineered > WWTP > Effluent > Algae...
GAGATCACGAAGGCGCCAAGGAAGAACCAGACGATGCGCTTGTGCGATCGGAGGGTCCACGCGCCGAGCGCGAGTCCGGCCAGAAAGAGGACCGCGGCGCCGATGTACTCGGAATGAAAGTGGATGCCGTTCCGTCCCCAGTACTTGTCCAGGATCCCCGTGAACTGCGGGATCATGAAGTTGAGCGTCTCTTCCGGGGGGAGTGAGTACGAGACGGCGTGCTCCCACCCCTTCCCCCCCGCGCGTGGCGAGAAGGGCTCGTACGTCTTCACGGGCCAGAACTGGATCGCTCCGATGACCATTCCCACCGCGACCGAGCTCAGCGCCGCGCCGAGGCGGACGACGCCATCGCGCCGCGCCAGGGTCGAGTCGCTCCCGTAGCCGAGGGCGAGGAAGAGGGCGAACGCCCCCGTCACGAGGAGCATGTACTGCAGCAGCTGCGGGTGCGGTGACAGGACGGCGAGACCGACGACGATGGCCAGCGCTCCCCACGACGCCTTCCGGCCATCGCGAACGCCACGGACCACGAAATACAGCGCGAGCGGGAGGAGCGCGGCGATGAACATCTTGCCGTCGTGACCGGGCGAGACGAGCCCGGCGACGTTGCCCCCCATCTGGTAGGCCACGCCCCCCACCACGGCGGCGAAGAACGACAGCCCGATCGCGCGCAGAAAGACGAAAGTGAAGAGCCCGGCGAGGAAGACGTGGAGGAGCAGCCCCCAGGTCATCCCGGCGTCGGTGCCGATGAGGATGCGCAGCGCCGCGGTGGGATAGAACGTGTCGCCGTGCATCGCATCGACGAATGGCATGCCGCCGAAGAGATACGGATTCCACTGCGGAATCTCGCCAAAGCGGTGCCAGTGGCTGCGGGCGAACTCGCGGAACGGATAGCCGGCGATGTACTGGTCGGAATACGGATTGACCAGGAACTTGCCGGCGAGGGCCGGGAAGCCTAACGCCAGCGTACAGACGGCGTGGATGAGGGCGGCCCAGCCAAGCGCGAAGCGCGGTCCGGGCGGCGCAGCCGGTGGTGGTCCAACGGGGGCTGCGACGTCGGGCGAACGGGTCATGACGGGGTGGACGATGTAGGGCGACGCCCCCGCAGGGCGTCGACAGCCAGGAAGACGAGGCCCGGGAGGACCTCGAGCACGGTGAGCCAGAGCCGCGATGTGAGGGAGATGACCCCGGCCGCCCCAGCCTGCGCCAGCCCGAACCGGCCTAACGCGAAGATGAGCGACCCTTCCCGCACGCCGATGCCTCCCGGCGCAAACAACGCAATGTAGCCCGCCAGATAGGATCCGGTGAAGGCGGCGATGTACGACGACGTACGCCCCGGGGCCTGCCCGAGGATCCCCGCCACGAAGCACTGGAACGCCACGCCGTACAGCAGCCAAGCGACCACGCACCCGACGGCGGCGAGCCAGACGGCTCGATCAGGGAGCGTGGGGACGTCGAGCGGGCGCCCGATCACCTTTCCGGCGAGACGCCCGATGAATGGGACAAGGCGCGGCGCCAGAACGATGCCTGCGAGCAGGAGCGCGCCGAAAGCGAGGGCGGCGTTTCGCGCCTCGAAGAACTCGGCACCGGTCACCAGCACGACCCCGAAGCCCGCGAGCAGGTTGACGAGGTTGATGACCAGTGCGGAGCCGGTGGCGGCGACGACCGACACCCCCTGCTCCTGTGCCATGACCCCCATGGCGCCGATCTGCCAGACCTTGCCGGGGAGGTAGCGCCCGAGGTTGGAGATGAACCAGATGCGGGCCGCCTCGCCCCACGGCAGTTCAGCGTCCCAGGCACGCACGGTCCGCCGCCACGTTTCGACGAGGACGGCATAGGCGACGAGGACGAGGACGCTCGAGAGCGCGATGAGCGACCAGCGCGGGGAGAGGTGGGCGCCGGAATCGCGAAAGGCGCGCCACTGGCCGGCGATGGCTCGCGCGGCAAGGAGGACCGCGGCGACGGCCAGGAGCGCGAAGACCAGCCGCGTGGCGCTACGGCGCAACGATCGTGCGGTAGAGGGTGGCGTACCGCCGCGCCGCGGACTCGGGGGCGAAGTCGCCGAGCGCAGACATGCGCCCCGCCCTGCCTAACGCCAAGCGCAGTTCGGGATCATCGAAGAGCCGGTCGAGCGTCTCGGCGAGGGCATTGACGTCGCCAGGTGGGACGAGGAGGCCGGTTTCGCCGTGCGTCACGGTGTCGGTGATGCCACCACTCTCGAAGGCGACGACCGGGGCCCCGCAGAGCTGCGCCTCGACCGCCACGAGCCCGAGCCCCTCGCCGATGCTCGGCACGACGAGGGCGGAGGCCCGCTGATACAACGCCGGCAGCGCGGTCTGCGGAAGCGCCCCGTGCCAGGTGAGGCGATCGACGATTCCGAGGCGCTCGGCCTGGGCGCGAAGGACCGGTGCGTCGGAGCCGTCGCCCACGAGGTCGAAGTGGACGCGGTGGCGCATGCGCGCGACGGCATCCAGGAGGAGCGCGATCCCCTTCTGGGCGTTGAGGCGTCCCACGAAGAGCACGCGGTCTGTCGTGCGTGTGTCGCCAGGGGCAAAGAGCGCCGTGGAGACGGGCATCGGAGCGACGAGCGGCGTCACGTCAGGGACCATGTCGTGCACCTCGGCGGCGAGCCACCGCGAGACGGTGGTGACGGCGCGCGACTGGTGCATGACGCGGCGGAAGAGCGGGCGCGCGAAACTCTTGGCGCGCGCCAGGCGCACGTCGGTGCCGTGCATGGTGGTGACAAGCGGGAGTCGCCCCAGCCCGGCGACCCACGTGCCGACGAGCCCCCCCGGGAACCACCAGTGCGCATGCACCAGCTGCGGGGAGAACTCCCGTCGGACGCGCGTGGCAACGCCGAACTGCGCCCCGAGGAAGCCGACGAGGGCCACCTTCGCGCGCCACGAGCGTTGCACCTCCTGCGCCATCTCGCCGGTGTAGGCGAGGTTCTCATAGCGACGCGGCGCGTAGTGGAAGCGGTCGACGCGAATGCCGTCGAACGTGTCGTGCGCCGGGAGCCCTTCTCCCGCCGGGGCGATGACGCGGACCTCGACCCCTTCCCCGCGCAGCGCCGTCGCCAGGTGCAAGAGGAACGACCCGGCGGCGTCGCCAGGGACGCGGGGATACGAGTGGGTGAGGAAGAGGACGCGCAGGCGAGGCGCGTCAGCCATCGCGCGACCCGTCGCGAAGTTCATCGGTGACGCGCCGCAGCTCGCGCAGCTGCGCGCGCACGCCGGCAATCTGCTCCCCGAGGAGTCCGGTGGCGAAGAAGACCGACCCGAGGATGAGACAGGTCTGGATGACGGTCCAGACGGCGCGCAGGCCCACGCCGGTGAGGGCGAGCCAGACGAGCGCGGCGAGCCCGGCGAACGCCCCGATGGCGAAGAGCCCCGCCCCCAGCATGCCGAAGAGGAGGAGCGGCTTCTGCGCGAAGCGCAACTCGAACCAGACGGCGAGCATGTCGAGCACACCGACCGGAATGCGCCCAATCCCAAACTTCGACTTGCCGGCGTGGCGAGGAAAGAGCGGGACGGGGATCTCGGTGACCGTGTAGCCCTGGGCCGCGGCGAGCACGATCATGTAGCGGTGCCAGTCGGGGCGCGTCGGGAGGATGTCCATGATCTCCCGACGATACGCCTTCACGCTATTGAGATCCTTGACCGGGACGTGAAAGAGGAGGCGGCTCAGCCGGTTGTACACGGACGAGACGAACGCCTTCTCGTACTTCCCTTCCTTGAAGCCGGTGACCATGTCCGCTTCATCGGCCAGGATGGGCGCGACCAACCGCGGAATATCGGCCGGCTTGAATTGCAGGTCGGCGGGATAGAAGACGAGGATGTCGCCACGCGCCGCGAGGTAGCCCGTGCGCAGCGCATCGGCGATCCCCCGGCGCGACCGATGCCGCGCGGTGCGCAGGAACGGGTAGCGCGCGCGCAGGCGCTCCAGCACCGCCCACGAGTCGTCGACCGAGCCGTCGTCGATGACGATGACCTCGAAGCCCTGATCGAACGACTGGAAGGCTTCCTCCACCTGCTCCATGAACAGCGGGAGGTTCTCCGCTTCATCCTTGGCGGGGACGAGGACGGAGACGCGCAGGACCCGCGGGGTCATACCCGCTTGCGCATGCGCGCCGAGAGCACCCCCAACTGGTCGCGATACTTCGCCACGGTGCGACGGGCGATGTTGACCCCGCTGTCGCGCAGGATGTTGACGATCGCCTGGTCGGTGAGCGGGTTCTTCGGGTCCTCGTTGGTGACCAGCTTCTCGATCTGGTCCTTGATGCCACGCGCCGAGACGTCTTCGCCGCCGGTGGTGCTGAGTCCGGAGGAGAAGAAGAACTTGAGCGGGAGGACGCCGCGCGGGGTCTGCACGAACTTCTCGTTCGTCACGCGACTCACCGTACTCTCGTGCATGGCGATGACCTCGGCCACCTCGCGCAGGGTGAGCGGCTTGAGGTACTGCACCCCCTTCTCGAAGAAGTCGCGCTGCCGGTCGACGATGTAGTTCATGACCTTGAGCATCGTCTGGCGGCGCTGCTCGATGGCCTGGATCATCCAGTTGGCCGAATTGAGCTTGGACGAGATGAATTCCTTGTTTTCGCCATCGAACTTCTTCTTGTCGCGGGCAATCTCCTGGTAGGCGCGGCTCAGCTTGAGGCGCGGGAGGTTGCCATCGTTGATGAAGACGTGGTACGCGCCGTCGATCTTCTCGACCACGAGATCGGGGACGATGTAGCCGTCGTTGGCATTGCTGTAGCGCAGCCCCGGCTTGGGGTCGAGCTTGGCGATCTCGTCGGCCGCCTGCTGCACGTCCTGCGCGCTGATGCCGAATCGCTTGGAGATCTCGCTCCAGCGGTGGGCGATGAGCTCGTCGAATGCGTCGCGGACCAGGCGATACTGCAGCGTCTCCTCATGCTTGAGGTCGCGCAGCTGCAACAAGAGGCACTCGCGCAGGTCGCGCGCGCCCACGCCGGGCGGGTCGAGCGTCTGCACGATGCGGAGCATGTCGTCGGCTTCATCCAGCCGATACAGCGGGAGCTCGCCGAGGAACCCCTCCTTTTCGGCGGCGCGCGCGACGACCTCGTTGATCCCCTCGACGATCTCGGGGATGGCGCAGGTGAGGTAGCCGTCCTCGTTGATGTTGCCCAGGAACTCGTCCGCCAGGAGCAACTGCCGCGGCGTGAGTTCGAGCAGGGAGATCTGGTCCTTCAGGTGGTCGTCGAGGTCGCGGCGGTCGACCGATACGGGCTCGTAGTACTCGCGCTCCTCGTGTTCCTCCCGTACGCCGCCGGTCTCGAAGCCGTCGAGGAGGATCTCCTCCCAGTCGATGGTGTCGTTGTTGACCGCCTCGCGCTCCTCCGGGGGGGCCGTCTCGGGCTCGGTCAGGTCGACCGGCCCTTCCTCGCCCTCGCGCTCCTCCTCTTCTTCCGAGTCCTCTTCGTCGGGCTCGGTCATCTCCAGGAAGGGGTTGTTCAGGAGCTCCTGCTTGAGGTGCTGCTGGAGGTCGAGCAGGGGCATGTAGAGCAGATCCATCGCCTGGTAGAGGCGTGGATTGATCTTCAGCTCCTGCCGCATGGACGTATGCTGACCGAGCCCCGTTCTCATGCGGGGAGCTCCTCGTGGGGCGCCTGTTCCGCCGAAAAGCGTGCGCGGAGACGAGCGGTGAGGGTGGGACCGAGGTAGATGCGCGAGACCTCGTCGTCGAAGACGAGCTCGCGCACGGTTCCTGAGACCTTCACCTGGCCGTCGAACATGATGTAAGCCCGGTCGACGATATCGAGCGTTTGTTCCACGTTGTGGTCGCTGATGAGCACTCCGATGCCGCGATGGCGCAGCCCGGCCACGATCGTTTGGATGTCATGGACGGCGATCGGGTCGACGCCGGCGAACGGCTCATCGAGCATCATGAACTTGGGCTGCGAGACCAGCGCCCGGGTGATCTCGAGTCGCCGCCGTTCCCCACCCGACAGGGCGTAGGCACGGCTGTGTCGCAGGTGCTTGATGCTCAGTTCGTCGAGCAATCCCTCCAACCGTGATCGACGCTCCTCCTTGGTGATTGGCAACGTCTCGAGGATCGCGAGGATGTTGTCCTCCACCGTGAGCTTGCGGAAGATCGATGGCTCTTGCGAAAGATAGCCGATCCCCCGCCGCGCGCGCTTGAACATTGGCATGCGGGTGATCTCCTCGCCATCGAGCTTGATCGACCCGTTTTCGGGCTGGATGAGCCCGACGATCATGTAGAACGTCGTGGTCTTGCCAGCCCCATTGGGCCCGAGAAGCCCGACGATCTCTCCCTGTTGCAGCCGCACGGCGACGTCATTCACGACCCGCCGCTTGCGATAGACCTTCACGAGGCCGCTGGCCTCGAGCACGCTGCCCGACGCGGGGAGCCTCGTGTCGACGGCGCGCCGGGACGTGGGGGTCGGAACCGACACGGTGGCGTGCTCGCCGGTGAGCCGGAGCGACTCGGCGACGTCGAGGCGCTGCGGGGCGATTTCGCTCCACAACGCGGGGGCGAGCCGCACCTTGGCGCCGACGTCCTGGTCGCCGGGGACGGGATACTGGATGAGCCCCTGGGCCGCCAGACGGGGGAGGACCGAGCGCTGGAGAAAGGCGCGCACCTCGTCCAGCGAGAGGCGGCCGGCCTCGCGATCGGCGTCACCACCCTGGGTGCGAATGGCGGCCAGCCAGTCGTCGCGAAAGCGAATGGCGACGTCGTTGAAGACGGAGAGGCCGTCGGGGTCGGCCTCGCTGATGAGGGCATGCAGTCCGAAGGCGACCGAGCGGTCGCCACCGGCGCGCTGCTCGATCAGCGCCTGGACGCGCGGGGAGAGGGGTTCGCCGTTCATGGACGACGGATCGCGTTAGGCTGGCGGCGGGTGTCGGCGGGCGCCCGCCGGTTGGGGCGGCGCCCCGGGGCGGGTTTGGGCGTCGCGACCGAATCGGGGGCCGCCTCGAGGAAGACGCCCGACGCGGAGTCCACGACGGTCACCGTCTGCACTTCCTGCTCCTTGAAGTCGACCATGATCTGTCGACCCCGCACGTAGTTGATCCCGGGCTTCTTGACGTCCTTCCCGTTCGGGACCTGGTAGTACGAACTCGCGGTTCCCGACGCCAGGAGGTCGCGAATTCGGGGACGTGCCGTGGTGTCGGTCGCCGCCGCCGAATCGAAGCGTGCGACGATGGTATCACCGCGCAGCCAGTCGCGCTCGGCCGACCTAACCTTGTTCGAGTCGGGATCGGACTCGGCATAGGCCGCGCGCACGGCGTACATCTCGCGCAATTGCTGGTTGGGCATGCGCACGTCGATCGAGTCGGCGAGGATGGTGCGTTCGCGGGAGATGGCCGAGGCGGCCCCAGGGCCGAAGGCGAAGGCGCGTTGCAGCTTGTTCTCCTTCACACGCAGGTCGATGGTGTCGGAGGCCAGCGTGAGGTCCTTGTTGACCGCGACGGCCGAGTCCATGGCCACCACGCGTTCGACGGCGCGATTGCGCCCGTACATGTCGATGACCAGCCCGCGCAGGGTGAAGGCGTCCTTTCCCTTGCTCTCCAGGTACGGCTGCTTCATGAGCCGCGAGAACTGGCGGGCGTTGTCGAGGTTGGCCGAGTCGCCGCGTGCGAGGATATCGGTGCGATCGATGGTGACCTTTCCCCAGGCGATGAAGAGCGAGTCGCCCTCGCCGTTGATGTTGTCCGCGATAAGGACGACGGGTTCGCCGCGACGGCGTCCGGTGGAATCGGCTTCGTACAGCTTGAGGGTGGGGCGCATGGTCGCGACCATGCGCGGGCGCACGCGCACCCCGCGCACGGCGCGGAAGTACTCGGCTCGGGGCCCCGTCATCGTCGAGGAGTCGCGCATGACCGCCACGACGTTGCCCTCGGCGAGGAGGCGTTCCTCGGCGCGGAAGTAGGTCAGCTTGTCGGCGTCGAGGTTCACACGCCGCTCCCGGTACTTCACGTTGCCGAGGAGAAAGTACAGCTGGTTCTGGTCGTAGAACTCGGCGGAGTCGGCCGTGATCGTGATCCCCTGCCCCGGGCATCGTCCGATGAAGCCCCCACCGAAGTACGAGGTGTACTTCTGGCTGATGGGATCCTTGATGAACTGGGAGCGATCGCCGTCGATCTCGAGCAGGCAGCGCTCGGCGGGCTTCTCGGCGGGACGCGCGGCCGGGTTCGAGGCCACAAAGGCGGAGTCGGCGGGCGCGCCGGCGGCGCGCGTGATGATCGAATCGATCTTGATGGGCGGGATCGAATCGCCAGGCATGGCCGGACCGGCGACCGCCGGCCCACGAGGGGCCGCCGGACGACGCCCGAGCCGAAAGCAGCCGGTGGTGGCCAGCAGCACCACCACAGCGAGCGCGAGGGCGCGACGACTCACGACTTCGGGATGGTGAGCGCGCTCCCGCGCGAGCGCGTGGAGCGGAGGACGCGGACGTTGTTGAGGTCCGGGTCGCCGATGAAGCCGATCCCCTGCGTCACGCGCCCGCCGGACTCGGTGATGGTGAAGGCGGAGTCGCTGGCGATCTCGTTGCGACTGGGATCGTAGCGCAGATGCGGCGACTCGAGCTTGCGTCCGTCGGTGGAGACGACCACGACGTTGCCGCGCGCCTCCATGCTTCCCAGGCGGATATTGTAGCTGCCGGTGCGCGAGGTGAGGACGGCGTCCTTCTCGCCACTCACCTTGTAGAAGGTGGTGTTGACGACCCGCAGTTCGGTGCGCGTGTTCTCGTCGTACATGAACGCCGTGTCGGAGACGAGTTCCGCGCGGCGCAGCCCGCCGTCGGTCAGGAAGAAGCGCACGCCGTACATCACCTGGTCGGCGGAGTCAGGGACGACGCTGCGCTTGGCGACCGGCGGGGAGCTGGTCTGCTGGCAGGCGGCCGCCAGGACCGCGACAAGGGCGAGGCCAAAAGCGCGGTGCATCAGGCGACCCCCGCGCGCATCAGGTCATGCAGGTGGACGACGCCCACGACGCTTCCCGTCTCATCGGTGACCGGCATCGCCATGATGCCGAATTGTTCCATGCGGTACACCACGGCGCTCCCAAGTTCCTCGGCCTGTGCGGTGCGAGGGGTGCGGGTCATGACGCGCTCGAGCGGGACGCCGAACGGATCGGCCTCGCGCTCCATCAGCCGAGCGAAGTCCCCCGCGGTGAAGACTCCGAGCAGCTTCCCGTCCGCATCGGCGACGACCACGATGCCCCGCCGCTCGGCGAGCAGGACGATCGCCGAGCGCATGGTGGCGTTGGGCGGGAGGACCGGAAGCCGCTCGCGCTCCATGAGTTCGCGCACGCGCGTGAGGAGCTTGCGCCCCAGCGACCCGCCGGGGTGAAAGCGCGCGAAGTCCTCGCGCCGGAACCCCTTGCGCTCGAGGATGACCACCGCGAGGGCGTCGCCTAACGCCAGGGCCGCCGTCGTGCTGGTGGTGGGGGCGAGGTCGTGCGGGCAGGCTTCCTCGCGCACCCACGCGTCGAGCGCCGCGTCGCACTCGCGCGCCAGCGACGACTCGGCGTTGCCGGTGATGGCGATGGTGCGGACGCCGAAGCGCTTGAGGTGGGCCAACAGCGTGAGGAGTTCCTCACTCTCGCCGCTCTTCGACAGCAGGATCGCGACGTCCTCCCGGGTGACCATCCCCAGGTCGCCGTGCAATCCCTCGGTAGGGTGCAGGAAGGTCGCGGGGGTCCCGGTGGAGGTCAGGGTCGCCGCGATCTTCCGCCCGATAAGCCCCGACTTGCCGACGCCCGCGACAATCACGCGTCCCGCGGAGGTGGCGATGAGGTCCACCGCCCGCGCGAAGCCGTCGCCGAGCCGCTGCTCGACCTCGGCCAGCGCCTCGGTCTCGAGGCGAATGACGCGTCGCCCGAGGGCGATCGCTTCGGCACCGGTCATGCCGGGTGCTCCTGCTCGCGCGACGCGACGTACGACTCCACCAATCCGTCCCACTCTCCGCGCGCCTTCAGGAGCAGCTCGGCGAACTCCCGCACGGCCCCCTGCCCTCCGCTTCTCGACAGCCGCAACCTGGACGCGCGGAAGACCTCGTCCGTGCCGTTCGCCACGACGACCGGCAGCCCCACGACGCGCATGACGCCGAGGTCGGGGAGATCGTCGCCGACGAAGGCCACCTGCGACAGTTCGATGCCGCGGGCCGCGATGAGGCGCCGCAAGGCGGGGAGCTTTCGCGCGTGCTCGTCCTGCACGAGGTCGTCGACGCCCAGCTCGGCCGCCCGGAGGGCGACGCTGTCGGAGACGCGTCCGGTGATGATGGCGACGATGATCCCGGCCTTCTGCAGCATCTTGATGCCCAGGCCATCCTGGATGTCGTAGCGCTTGGTCTCGCAGCGCGTCCCGCCCACGTCGCCGAGGTAGATCCCGCCGTCGGTGAGGACGCCATCGACGTCGAGTCCGACGAACCGCACGCGCCTGGCGTCGTCCGGACTGAGGTACGGGACACCGGCCGGCGTGAGCGGGGCGTCAGCGTGCGCGCCAAAGCCGATCATCGGCGGGCCTCCCAGACGGCCACCGCCCGGCGGATGAGCGCCTCGAGCGTGCCTAACGGGAGCATGTTGGGTCCATCGCTTGGCGCGTGATCGGGATCGGGGTGTGTCTCGAGGAAGAGCCCATCGGCGCCGGCCGCGATCGCCGCGAGGGTCAGCGCGGGGATGAACTCGCGCAGGCCGCCGCTGGCGCCGCCCTCGCCTTTCCCCGGCTGCTGCACGCTGTGCGTGCCATCAAAGATGACTGGCGTTCCCGTGGCGGCCCGCATGCGGCTGAAGCTCCGCATATCGACGACGAGGTCGCCGTAGCCGAAGAAGGAGCCGCGCTCGGTGGTGGCGATGTCCGACATGGGTGACGCCACGCCGGAGGCCGTGGGTTCACTGGCCGCCGGGCGGGCCCCCGCGACCTTGCGCACGGCGCCCTTCATCCCCTCGGGGTGCATCCACTGTCCCTTCTTGATGTTCACCGGGCGTCCCGTTGCACCTGCGGCCACCAGGAGGTCGGTCTGGCGACAGAGGAAGGCGGGAATCTGCAGGACGTCGACGACCGCACCGACCGCTGCGCACTGCTCCGGCAGGTGCACGTCGGTGAGGATGGGGAGTCCGGTGACCTCGCGCACGCGCGCGAGCTTGGCGAGCCCTTCTTCAATCCCGGGCCCGCGCGCGGCCCCCGGATTGGAGCGGTTGGCCTTGTCGAACGACGCCTTGAAGATGATGCCGCCCGGGACGAGCGGCGCGAGCGTGGCCAGGTGCTCGGCCACACGAAGGTTCAGCGCCTCGTCCTCGAGGACGCAGGGACCCGCGATGAGGAAGAGGCGGTCGGTCGGGAAGCCGGCAGCCGTCGTCACGACGCGCCCTCCGCGCGATGCCGCGCCGCCGACGCCGCGACAAACGCGGCAAAGAGGGGATGGGGGCGCGTGGGGCGCGACTGCAGTTCCGGGTGGAACTGGCAGCCGACGAACCACGGATGGTCGGCGAGTTCCACGATCTCGACGAGCGAGCCGTCGGGTGACAATCCGCTCAGCTTGAGGCCGTGCTCGACGAAGGCGTCGCGATAGGCATTCGACACCTCGTAGCGATGGCGATGCCGCTCGCTCACCTCGGGCACGCCGTAGATCTCGGCGGCCTTGGTGCCGCGCGCCAGCCGGCAGGGATAGGCGCCGAGGCGCATCGTCCCCCCCATGTCGGTCACGTGCTTCTGCTCTTCCATCATCGCAATCACAGGGTGCGCACACTCCGGCGCGAACTCGCTGGAATGCGAGTCGGCGAGCGCCAGGACGTTGCGCGCGAACTCGATGATGGCGACCTGCATGCCGAGGCAGATGCCGAAGAACGGGATCTTCAGCTCGCGGGCCGCACGAATCGCCTCCACCATCCCCTCGACGCCGCGCACCCCGAAGCCGCCGGGGACGAGCAGGCCGTGGAAGCCCTGCAGGATCTCGCGCGCCTTCTCGGGACTCGTGAACAGGTCGCTCGACGTCCAGGCGATGTCGACGCCGACGTCATTGGCGATCCCGCCATGGATGAGCGATTCCTGCACGCTCTTGTAGCTGTCGACGAACTGCGTGTACTTGCCGACGACGGCGATGCGCACGCGGTCGCGCGGCTGCACCACGCGCTGCACCATCGCCCGCCACGCGGTGAGGTCGGGCTCGCGCCCCTGCAGGTTGAGGCGCTGCATCACCCGCTCGTCGAGCCCCTGCGCCGAGAATTCGAGGGGGATCTGGTAGATCGACGGGACGTCGGGGCTTTCGATGACGTTGCCGAACTCCACGTTGCAGAAGAGGGCGATCTTGCGCTTGACGTCCTCGGAGAGCGGGCGCTCGGTGCGGCAGATGAGGACGTCGGGCTGGATGCCGATCTCCATGAGCTCGCGCACGGAGTGCTGCGTGGGCTTGGTCTTGACCTCGCCAGCTGCCGCGATATAGGGGACGAGCGTGAGGTGGATGAACATCGCGTTCTGCTTGCCCACCTCCTGCCGGAACTGGCGGATGGCCTCGAGGAACGGTTGCGACTCGATGTCGCCGACCGTGCCGCCGATCTCCACGATCACCACGTCGTTCCCCGGCGCGAGGCGCTTGATGTGCGACTTGATCTCATCAGAGATGTGCGGGATGACCTGGACGGTGGAGCCGAGGTACTCGCCGCGGCGCTCCTTCGTGATGACGTTGAGGTAGATGCGCCCCGTCGTCACGTTGTTGAGCTGCGACAGCGAGCGGTCGATGAAGCGCTCGTAGTGGCCCAGATCGAGGTCCGTCTCTGCGCCGTCGTCCGTGACGAAGACCTCGCCGTGCTGGAACGGCGACATCGTCCCGGGATCGACGTTGAGGTACGGGTCGAACTTCATGATCGAGACACGCAGGCCGCGCTCCACGAGGAGCCGGCCTAACGATGCCGCCGCGATGCCCTTGCCGAGCGAGGAGACGACGCCGCCGGTGACAAAGATGTAGCGCGTGGTCTGGTTGGGCGTGACTTGAGTCGTCATCAGCGTCGTGTGTCGTAGAGGTCATTCCACCGCGCGTTGGCACGGTGCAGGTCGTCTTCGGTATCCACGCCGCCCGGGGGCGGCTCATCGATCGTCGCCACGCCCATCGCCAACCCGGCGGCGAGCGGTCGCAACTGTTCCAGTCGTTCCACCCGCTCGAGCGGATGCTCCGGCAGCGAGACCCACGCGGCGAGCGCATCCCGCGTGTAGGCGTAGATCCCGAGGTGCTGCCGCACGATCCCCGCGCGCACGGCCGCATCCCCCGCCTCCCGCAGGAACGGGATCGGGGCGCGCGAGAAGTAGAGCGCGCGCCCGTCATCGGCGGACACGACCTTCACCACATGCGGCGTGGCGAGGATCTCCTCGCCGGCGCGCGCCGAGACGGTGCCCAGCGGAAAGCGCTCCACCGTCACCATCGCCAGTGCGCCTTCTACCGCCGCCGCCGACACGAACGGTTCGTCGCCCTGCACGTTGAGAATCACCTCGTGGGCGCGGAACTCCGGGCGGGCGGCGACCTCGGCGATCCGGTCGGTCCCCGAGGGATGCGTGGCGTCGGTGAGGACCGCCATCCCGCCGGCGGCGGCGATCACCTCGACGATCTCCGGCGCGTCGGTCGCGACGACCACGGTGCCTGCCACGTTCATGGCACAGACGCGCTCCCAGACGCGGACGATGAGTGGGCGCCCGCCAATGAGGCGAAGCGGCTTGCGTGGGAGGCGGGTCGACCCCAGCCGCGCCGGTATGACGGCGAGGACAGCGTTCGGGGTCGGGGCGGCCGAGTTAGCAAAAGGCACGCCACCCAAGTTAATCCGCGCGATACGGCTTTTCCAACAGCAACAACGTCCGATCTCGCCCGTGCGCGTTCTGGCGTCCGCGCCCTCGCCGTCAGTCCCCAGGAAGGAGCTGGCCGAGCAGGCGAAGGGCGTTGCCGCCCATCACCTTCCCGATCTGCGCGTCGGTCAGCCCCGCGTCGCGCAGCGCGCCGGCGACGAGCCCCATTCCACTGGCGTCGAAGGGCTCGGCGGTGCTCCCGTCGAAATCGGACCCCAGGGCCACATGATCCTCCCCTGCGACGCCGATGGCGTAGACCACCGCCCTGGCGAACGAGGCGGCGCTCGGCTCGCAGATTGCCCCATCCCAGTAGCCGATGCCCACCAGGCCGCCGCCGGCAGCGATGCGCCGGAGTTGATCGTCGGTGAGGTTCCGCGGTCCGGGACAGGTCCCCTGCACTCCGCCATGGGACACCACGATGGGGCGGTGCGTGGTGGCGAGGATGTCGTCGACCAGGCGCGGCGAGGCGTGAGCGACGTCGATGATGAGGCCTAACGCATCCATTCGGGCGACGACCTGTCGCCCGAAGGCCGTGAGCCCGCCACGCTCGACGCCGTGCGCCGATCCCCCGAGGTCGTTGTCGAAAAAGTGGGTGAAGCCGAACATGCGGAAGCCGAGGGCCGCCAGCGAGTCGAGGTGCTCCAGGCGTCCGGCGAGCGGATGTAGCCCCTCGGTTGCGAGCAGGGCCCCCACGACCGGTCGCCCCGACCGGCGCGCGGCGAGGAGAGCCGTGAGGTCCTCACGGGACCGGATGAGGCGAAGCGCCGAGTCGCCTCGGGCCGCCGATCGAGCGACGGCGTCCTTGAGGCGCTCCCCCTGCCAGCGGGCGCGCTCATAGAGGTTGAACCAGGCGCGCAGCGGATACCGCTCGGCGATGGCGAGGATGGTGACGTTGTCGGTCTCGTCGGTGTTGCGCTCGTAGTTGATGCCGCGCGGGGTCTTGGTGACGACGGAGAACACCTGGAGGGCGAAATGGCCGTCCTGCAGGCGCGGCAGGTCGACGTGCCCGTGGTCGTGGCGCTTGAGCAGGTCGCGCGGCCAGAGCAGCGCGTCGGCGTGCAGGTCGACGACGTCGATGGTGCGCAGGAGCGACTCGGCGGCCGGCGGCGCGGTGAACGGTCCCCGGGCGAGCAGCGTGTTCATCGAACGGTCCGCCATGCTGGCGCCGCGCGTGAAATACACAACGAGTCCCACCGCGACCACGGCAGCGAGCAGGAGCAGGAGGCGGCGGATCACGGGAGGTCGTTAGGTGCCGGGGAGCGCGTGGGGAGGTGGCCCGCGTCAGGCGGTGCGCACGCTGCCGTGAAAGTCGTCGGCCATCGCCAGGAAGTTGCGCAGCATGTCCGTCCCGCCGTGCGTCAGGATCGACTCGGGATGGAACTGCACCCCCCAGACCGGATGCTCGCGATGACGCAGCGCGTGGATCTCCGCCGGCAGGTCGGACGCGTGCGCCACCACCTCGAGCGATGCGGGAAGCGAGTCGCGCTCGACGATGAGCGAGTGGTAGCGCATGACCTCGAGCGGCGACGGAAGCCCGGCGAAGAGGCCTGTCCCCGCGTGCTCGATCTGCGAGACCTTGCCGTGCATCACGCGCGAGGCACGGATGACCCGTCCGCCATACGCCTCGCCGATCGCCTGATGCCCGAGACACACGCCCAACAGCGGCGTGGAGGCCCCGAGGGCACGAATGAGCGGGACGCTGATCCCGGCTTCGCTCGGCGTACAGGGCCCCGGAGAGACGACGATGGCCCGCGGCCCCATCGTCCGCACGTCGTCCATGGACAATTCGTCGTTGCGGCGCACGAGCAGCGTCTCCCCCAACTCGCCGAGATACTGGACGAGGTTGTAGGTGAAGCTGTCGTAGTTGTCGATGACGAGGAGCACGGCGGGACGGGAGTCGGGAGGCAGGAGACGCGAGAGGCGCTCGACGTCAGCCTCTCGGATGATACTGCTTGTGAACAGTACGCAGGTAGTCGCGGTTGACGTGCGTGTAGATCTGCGTCGTCGAGATGTCGGCGTGGCCGAGCATGTCCTGCACGGCGCGCAGGTCGGCACCCCCCTCGAGGAGGTGGGTCGCGAAGGAATGTCGCAGGGTGTGGGGGGATACGTGCTTCTCGATCCCCGCGGCCTCCACGTGCTTGCGCAGGATCTTCCATGCCCCCATGCGGGAGAGCGCGGTTCCGCGCGCGTTGAGAAAGAGGATCCCCTTGCCGGCGCCGCGCTCGAGCCTCGGGCGCAGCTCGCGCTGGTACAGGTCGATGGCCCCCACGGCAGAGCGACCGACCGGGACGAGGCGCTCCTTCCCTCCCTTGCCGAAGACGCGCACGAGTCCTTGTTCGAGGAAGACGTCCTTGACCTCCACCCCAATCCACTCGCTCACGCGAAGCCCGGCCCCGTAGGCGAGTTCCAGCATCGCGCGGTCGCGGAAGAACATCGCATCGTCGATGTCGGGCGCTCCGAGGAGCCGATCGATCTCGTCGACGGTGAGGACGTCGGGGAGGTCTCGCCAGCGCTTCGGCATCTCCAGCCGGTCGCTGGGATCGAAGGGCACGACCCCTTCGCCGACGAGGAACTTGAAGTACGTGCGCACCGCGGAGACGTTGCGCCGAATGGACGACGGAGAGAGGCCGAGATCCTTGAGGTGGTAGACGAAGTCGCGGAGGGTGCGTGGCTCGAGTGCCGAGGGGGTTCGGGCGCCCTTGGTGACCGCGAAGATGGCGAGGCGCGCGACGTCCCGACCGTACGCGTCGCGCGTTCGGTCGGACGACCCCTGCTCGAGCGAGAGGTAGTCGTCGAATCGTTCGAGGAAGAAGGCGCGAACGACGTCGTCCGGGGCGAGCGCGTCACTCATGGGCGCTTACCGCTCCTCGCGGGGACCGGCGCGGCGCCGGACCAACCACCAGGCGGCCAGGAGGGACAGCACGACCGCGCCGGCCAGCACGGCCGACCACCACCCCAGTCGACCGATCTGTTCGGCCAGGACCTCCCAGTTGTTGCCCGCGGTGAAGGCAAGCCAGGTGATCGTGCCGTACCACAGGGCGGACGCCGCGGCGATCGCGATCGCCAGCCCGGTCACCGGGACGTGCAACGCGCCGGACATCGGCGGGACGAGGGCGCGCACGCCGGGGAGGAAACGGGTCACGAAGAA
>Ga0075163_10005459_pt1 | contig 16950 bp, 27 predicted proteins | sample JI1023141ADNA_FD_71478 | JGI IMG/M metagenome (GOLD analysis project Ga0075163, IMG submission 71478) | Wastewater effluent complex algal communities from Wisconsin, to seasonally profile nutrient transformation and Carbon sequestration -... | ecosystem: Engineered > WWTP > Effluent > Algae...
GCTTCGGGTTGCGTCCGATCGGTAGATCGATATTGGCCTCAGGATGCTTCGGCATACCACGCACGACCGCGATATACGTCTTCTTGGCTTTGCGGTCTTGGAACTGTTTTTGCAGATGATGTTTCGTCTCACTATCTTTGGCAGCAATGATGATACCAGATGTCTCACGGTCAAGTCGGTGGACGATACCCGGACGATTGGTGTCGTCAGGCTCCGTCATGAGGCCCCGTACAAAGTCAGCCACGGTGAACTCTTCGCTCAGCTCACCTTTGGCATGGGTGAGAACCCCTGATGGCTTGTTGATCACGACGACATGGTCATCTGCATACACTACTGGTAGTGTATGACCTTCAAAATCCGCTACTGGTAGCGTCGTGTGGGTGATTTCATCGTCTTCGTCAAGCTCCCGCCTCACAGAGGTGACGATCTCGCCATTGACCGTCACGAGCCCCATCTCGATAAATTTGTGCCACGTCGAGCGTGAATATTCCGGCCAATACTGTGCCATATACTGATCAAGTCGCATCGACATTATCCCTTTGGTCGCAGACCGACAGCTCGCTGGACGCGGAGCAACGTTGTATCAGCTACAGTACGCATGGCAGCTTCATCGGCTTCGAGCTTTTTCATCAGAACGTCATCATCGATGAGGTGGTAGAGCTTCTGAAAATTGGTCAAGAATTCTTCGACCTGAATCGCAACGGCCTTTTTGAGGTCGCCGTAGCTGGTACGCCCTTCCCATTCGGCGTTGATATGACCCTGGTCGCGAGCGCTCAGGAGTGATAGAAGCTGTAGTAAATTCGTGATGCCTGGCTGCGTCTCCCAGTTGAAATTGATCTCACCGACACTATCAGTCTCGGCTGCCATGATCTTTTTTGCCGCTGCGGCAGGAGTGTCCATGAGATTGATCTTGGACTTCTGGTCGGATGAACTCTTACTCATCTTTTTCGCGGGATCGCTCAGACTGCGGATACGCAGGCCAGAGTCGCGGCGGACAAACTCGGATTGTTTCTTGGTCTCCTCGGGTACAACGAATAGCTCGCCGAACTTATTATTCATACGCATCGCAATATCGCGAGCAATCTCGAGGTGCTGGAACTGGTCTTCGCCGACTGGCACCCATGCGGCGCCGTAGAGCAAGATATCGGCCGCCATCAGGACTGGGTAGTCCATGAGCCCCATGGTGACGCTGGCCGCATGTTCGCTTGATTTGTCCTTGAACTGGATCATGCGCTGCATCTCACCGACATAGGTGAAGCAATTAAGGATCCAGGTCATCTCACTATGCGCCGGAATATAGCTCTGGCGATAGATATAGGTATCGGGGTTGTTCATATCGAGACCGGCAGCGACAAAATATTTGAGGTTCTGGAGCGTCTTGTCGTACAAAGCGTCATGATCGATCGGCGTCGTGAAGCTGTGAAGATCAGGTACAAACATGTTGATCTGGTATTCACCAGCAAACTGGCGCTGCATCTCCACCATCGGTACAAATGCACCAAGATAGTTCGCAAGCGTTGGCTCTTCGTTGCTGCGGATACCGGTCAAGATCACGTCTTTCATATCTATTATTTTAGCATAGTCATCACCTCTCGAAGCGATATCGTCCACTCGCGGCATCACGCACAGTGCCATATCGTACACTATACTAAAGGCATGTCAAAACTGCCTATGTATATCATTATGAGTATCGCTATGGGTGTTGGCGGATATGTGCCGGTCATGTTCGGGGCGGATATGATGGATCCAAGTACCATTCTCGGAACGGTCATCGGTGGTATCATTGGCATCGTCATATACGTTAAGCTGCGTAACATGGGATATATCGAGTAATCATCAGCAAAGTGAATAGTTGAGCAAAAAACAGCCCATATATTGGGCTGTTTTTCATGCACATATCTCTTGCTAACGCTTCGAGTACTGTTCGCGTTTGCGAGCGCTGCGGAGACCGTATTTCTTACGTTCTTTCTCGCGTGGATCTCGTTTCATGAGGCCGGCTTTTTTGAGCGTGCTGCGGAGGGTTTCATCCATCTCGCTGATGGCTTTGCTGATCGCCAGTTTACAGGCGTCAACTTGACCGCTCATGCCACCGCCGCTGACGACGATACTGACATCAAACTCTTTTTGTTTGCCGATGAGGGCAAGTGGGTCGGTGAGCTCGGCGACAAGCGTCTTGTTGCCGTCGAGGTAATCTTCGGCTGGTTGGCCGTTGATCGTGACGACACCTTTGCCGCCCATCATGCGTGCCCGAGCGGTCGCTTCTTTGCGACGGCCGAGACCGTAAAAGTATTTGTCGGATTTTGCCATAATTATTTGACCTCAACTTTCACTGGTTTTTGTGGTGCATGGGTGTGCTCGGTGCCAGCAAAGACACGAAGTCGTTTCATGCGCTCAGCGTGAAGCTTGTTGTGTGGCATCATGCCAGCAACTGCTTTTTCGATGATGCGGGTAGGATTCTCGCGGCGAACATCACCCAGGCTGCGCTCTTTGAGGCCGCTTGGGAAGCCAGAGTAGCTGTAGTATGTCTTGGCAAGCTCTTTGTTACCGGTGACGACAACGCTGTCAGCGTTGATCACGACGACGTTGTCACCATCATCCATGCTTGGCGTGTAGGTAGGCTTGTATTTACCCATCAGGTGCGTGGCAATCACTGTTGCGACGCGGCCGAGTGGGGCCGATGAGGCGTCGATGATCACCCATTTGTGATCAACCTCAGTTGCTTTCATAGAATATGTCTTCATTATCGGTCTCCACTCTTTCTGACGCTGACGGTCGGTTTGTGGCTCATGTGTGAGTCAGCAGCGACAACCTTGCGTGGTGAACGAGCTGGCTTAGCGGCGGCCGAAGGAGCGGCTTTGACAGCAGCTGGCTTCGTCGTTGCTGGTTTTTTCGCAGCAGGCTTTGCAGCAGGTTTTTTGGCAGCTGGTTTCTTTGCGTCGACATCACGACTAAGCTCATCGACGAATGAGACGCGAGCGAGCTGAGCGTTGTCACCGACACGAAATCGTGTACGAGTGATGCGCACATGTCCGCTGACGCGGCCACTCATCTGTGGTGCGAGCTGGTCAACAAGAGTTGTCATCGCGATTTGGTTGTCGAGGGCAGAGAGTACTGCACGACGTGATGCGAGATCGCCACGCTTTGCTTTGGTAATAATCGGCTCGATAAACGGTACGAGTTCTTTGGCGCGTGGCAGCGTCGTCTCGATAGCACCGTGTTCGATCAAGCTAATCGCGAAGCCGCGGAGCAACGCTTTGCGCTGCGCTTCGTCGCGATGGAGCTTGCGGCCTTGGTATCCGTGTCGATGCATAGACTAAAACTCCATCTCCGCAAGCTTTTCTTTCACTTCATCAAGTGCTTTGCTGCCAAAGCCTTTGAGTTCGCGAAGATCGGTCTCACTCAGGGTTACTAGGTCATTGATCGTGCGGATGTCGTTGTTGATCAACGCGTTGGTCGTGCGGGCAGTCAGGTTGAGGTCCTCGATCGGTGTCATGAGTTCAGTATCGCTACTGTCCTCACGGCTACCAGGAGTCGGTGCGGATTCGACGCGAGTCGAGCCAGCAAGTGCGGTGTACTGGTTGATCAGGATGGCGGCAGCTTCTTCGAAGGCGTCGCGTGGGCTCATGCTACCATCGGTGTCGATCGTGAGAAGGAGTTTGTCGAGGTCGGTGGTCTGACCAACACGAGTGTTCTCGACTTTGTAGCGGACACGCAGGACTGGGCTAAAGATAGCGTCCAGGGCGATCATGTCGCTGTGAAGGCGGCTGCTGCTTGACTCTTCGATAGTGCGGTAACCGCGGCCAGTCTCGACGACGACGTCGATAACGACTGAGGCTTTCGGGTCATCGATAGTACAGATAACTGCTTCTGGGTTGATGATCTCGATGTCATCTGACGTCTTGATATCACCAGCAGTGACGACACCAGCGCCTTTTTTCTCGAGGCGAAGCTCGATCGGCTGGTCGTTGTGAGCGCGGACACGGACGTTTTTGAGGTTGAGCATCAGGTCGACGACGTCTTCGACGACGCCTTTGATGGTCGTAAACTCATGAGTAGCACCGTCGACACGAAATGCAACGATAGCGGCACCTTCGATACTGCTGAGCAGTACGCGACGTAGTGAGTTACCGAGTGTCATACCGTAGCCAGTGTGGAGCGGCTCAACGACGAATGTCGCGCTGGTTTTGCTGTGGTCATCGACCTTGGCAAGACTTGGGTTGTGAATAGCTTGTGACATATATGCTCCTTATTAGCGTGAGTAGTACTCAACAATTAGCTGTTCGTTGATATCAGGTTCAGCTTCGTCACGAGTTGGGTTACCCGTGATCGTAACGGTCAATTTCTTGACGTCACTTTTGAGCCAGCTGAGTGGTGCTTGTGAGGTGTTCTTAACGACATCATCGATGCGAGTGAAGTAATCAGACTTGGTGCTCTTAGGGCGTACGGTGATGATATCACCAGCGCTGACCCGGATAGATGGGATGTCAACGCGGCGACCGTTTAGGAGGAAGTGTCCGTGGGTGACGAGTTGGCGTGAGCCGCGGCGTGAGACAGACAGACCGGCACGGTAGATGACGTTGTCGAGACGACGCTCGAGGAGCTGCAGGAGGACCTCACCTGATTTACCACTTGCTCGGTCGGCATCTTTCATGAGTCGGGCGAATTGCTTTTCTAGGAGGCCGTAGGTACGGCGAACCTTCTGCTTCTCACGAAGTTGGGTCGCATACAGGCTTGGTTTGTTCTGACGGCCATGGGCGTGAACACCAGGGATACCTGATTTGCGTGCCATGATCTTGTGCGCTTTAACATGTAGCGCATAGCCTTCACGGCGAGATTGTTTGACGATAGGGCTTCGATCTCGGGCCATTATGCTCTCCTCTGTCGCTTAGGTCGGACGCCACCGTGTGGCACACCAGTCACATCTCGGATGCTCTCGACACGGATGTCGAAGTTTTGCATGCAACGAATCGCAGCATCACGGCCGAGGCCGACACCTTTGACAAATGCATCAACTGAACTGAGGCCATATGCTTTTGCAGCTTCAGCTGCTTTTTCGGCAGCGACCTGTGCAGCATACGCGGTGCCTTTTTTGCTACCACGAAATCCGCAGGCTCCAGCGGAGCTTGCTGCGATGACATTGCCTTTTTTATCCGATAACGTAATGATCGTGTTGTTAAATGTCGCCTGGATGTGCAGTTGACCTGCGGGTACAGAACGACGTTGTTTCTTGCGACTGTTCTTAGTCGCGGGTGCTTTTGCAGCTGTCGACGGGGTCGAAACAGCAGCGTCAGGTGTAGTAGTTTCTGCCATATTCCTTTTCCTTACGTCTTAGTTGCTGCTTTAGGTTGTGCACCACCGACCGCGACGCGCTTGCCGCGACGAGTTCGACCATTGGTACGAGTTCGCTGACCGCGTGACGGTAGGTTGTTTTTGTGGCGTATGCCACGGTAGCTACTGATGTCTTTGAGGCGTTTGATATTGCCACTGACGACACGCTGGAGGTCACCCTCGACGGTGTAGTTGCTATCGATCTCGTCACGAAGCTTCTTCAGATCGGCTTCGGTGAGGTCTTTGACGCGAGTAGTTGGCTCGATCTTGGTTGCTTCGCAGATGCGAGCAGCATGAACGGGGCCAATACCATAGATGTAGCGTAGGCTAATCTGTACTTGTTTCTGGTCAGGAATGACCACGTTTGCGATACGTGCCATATGTTAGCCCTGCCTTTGCTTGTTCTTGGGTTTCTTTTTGTTTATGACATAAAGACGACCCTTGCGACGGACCAATTGGTCGTCAGGGCTGATCTTTTTTACGCTGGCTCGTACTTTCACGCAGCTTGTCTCCCATTATTAAATGTTTTATCGTCCTTCAGTCGGAAGCTGATTCTGCCCTTTGTGAGATCATAAGGGGTCAACTCAACCTCGACCGTATCGCCCGGCACTAGCTTGATGTAGTGCTTGCGCATCTTACCTGATACGTGAGCGATAATCGTATGACCGTTCTCCAATTCGACACGAAACTGAGTATTAGGCAGTGCTTCCACCACCTTCCCGACTAGTTTAATGACTTCTTTGGTACTTGCCATAAGTTACAGCTGTCCAGTATAGCTGATAATGTGTCTCAAGTAAACCCCTATTAAGATGAAAACAATCTCGCAACGCGATGTGTATATGGTTATTGTAGCGAAAATATCCGTTTCGTCAAGCCAGCAAACAAAAAACACCTAGCGGTGTCGTGATGTTCAGGGTTGGCTTGACAGCCAAGTAGTAGATCCCGCCGTGGCGGGATGAGGGGATGCTATTAGGCACACCCCCTCACCCCGCTTCTTGCGGCTGCTCCGGAAGTTCCGCGCAGAATAGCCTGCGGAACTTATCCGAAGCGACGGGGCCGACGACGACTAGCCCTTGTCGTCGGCCGTGGTTACCGCCCGTCTGCTGCTTGGCGTATCAGCAGATGAGGCGGGTGGCCGGCGCGGGGTGGATGCTGAGGTCATCGAAGCCGTGGGTGAGGTCGATCGAGATGGCCGAAGGGCCACGGATGTGCGACATACGGATCTGCTCCTCTGATCGTGGCCCGGTCGGGCCTGTTCTTCTGCGGTGGGTCCGGATCGGCCATTTTTCACCCTGATGAGAGTGAAACCTGTCCGATTTCCCGGTATGAATCTACATATCATGTGAACTCATACCGAGAAATCGGACGTAACTACTACTTGGCTTGTCAATGTGCGTCAGAGGAGTCAGGCAAACCTTACTCAACTCTTAGCTTGCATACAATAATGCCGAATGTTTTACCTGGTGTCAAGAGGATTTATATAAATACCAAAGGGTTGTGATCGGGTGGGGCGGCTATAGTAGCCCGCCCCACCCTATGGACACCACAATGGTGCATGGGTCAGCCATCTGTCACCAGATCGGCGAAGACCTCGTCCATGGTTTTTCGCGCGTAACGCCAAGTGCTTTGACGAGACGCGCAGTCTGGCCCTCCTCCGCATCGGATTGTGTGAACTAGATGCCTTTTCAGACCCCAGCCATCGCACCGCTTGCAGGTATTATCGGGCCGCACTTCATGCGGCGGTCATGTGTGTAGGGGCATATCCACAAGGGACAGCCCACCGCCGACAGGAACGCAGATACTAATGCCCTTCGTCCCTGTGTGATGCAGCGTTGTCGCCATTGACATCGCCACGATATAAATTATAGCATCTGGCGCCAAGGAACGGATACATAAGGCTCAGTGACTAATACTGATCGTACGTGACCATCAGAGCGCGCGAGTTGATCTGACGCAGCGTCTCAAGGGCTACGGAGACGACGATCAAGAGTCCGGTGCCGCCGATGGCGAGATTGGCCGCTTGGATACCGAGCTGCGCAAAGACGTACTCGAAGACAAACGGCAGGACGGAGATGAGCCCCAGTGCGAGCGAGCCAAAGAGTGTCAGTCGGCTCACGACGCGGGCAAGGTATTTCTCTGTCTGGACACCTGGGCGGATGTTCTCGATGAAGCCACCTTGTTTTTGCAAGTTCTCAGCGATCTCGTTGCTGTTGAAGACGATGCCAGTGTAGAAATACGTGAATGCGACGACCAGTAGGAAATACGCCACTGGGTAGATAAACGTCGTCCAGTCCGTACTGTAGCCAAATGCGCCCGGCTGTGGAGTGTTAAACCATCGCACGAGGTTCTCACCAAGAGTGATCCAGTCCGGGTTCTTCGTCGATCGGAGGACCTGACCGACAAATGCTGGCAGCGCGAGGAATGCGACTGCGAAGATGATCGGGATGACACCAGCGGTGATGAGCTTGACCGGCAAGATACTCTGAACGCCACCATAGGCGCTGTTGCCATGGACGCGCTTCGCGTAGTTGATAGTGATGACTCGCTGAGCTTCGTTGATCTTCACGAGGAAATACAGCACGATGATACCCAGTGCCGCTACAGCCGTCGTCACATAGAACGCCAGGCCATTGAGCCAGCTAACCGTAAACCAGTTGAAGACATGGAGGGCATCTTCGGGCTTAGTGACGGTGAACAGCGAGGTGCCGACCGTACCGAGAGTCGAAGGGAGCTGCGAGACGATGCCCGCGAAGATCAAGAGCGAGATACCGTTGCCGACACCCTGCTCTGTCGCCAGCTCTCCAAGCCACATCATCAGGACCGCACCGACCGTCATGGCCGTGACAGCGACAACCCACTGCCAGATATCCATCTCGTTGAGTACGGCCGTACTACCGGCAAGCACTGACTGACGGATGATGAAGATAAAGGCGATTGACTGAAGGATGGCTAGTGGCAATGTGATAATACGAGTCCACTGATTGATCTTGCGGCGACCGGTCTCACCATCTTTGTGAAGCTCCTCGAGCTTAGGGATGGCCTTCGTGAGCAGCTGCGTGATCACACTGGCGGTGATGTATGGACTTAGTCCGACGAGCACGATACTGAGACTGGCGAGAGCGCCACCGCTCATGAGGTTCAGGAAACCACCAAGTTGCGTCGTACCGAGGGCATTGTCAATGATAGTCTTGAGCTGTGTCGGCTCAGCGAGCGGTATCGGGACATGTGACAAAAACCGATAGACGATGATGATCGCGAGAATCGTCAGAAGACGTTTTTGCATATCGCGATTACGAAGTGACGCGAGGATAGTTTTCCAATTCATAATTAGAATCTATTGTAACAGCAAGCACGAATAATTTATAGGCTTCAAACAAAGCAATACGCCCGCCCCCGAAGGAGCAAGCGTACTGCTACTCAACTACGGTGACGGGCAGGATTAGGAGGAAGTGACTCTCGACACGATCTCTCGAAGCGCTTGCTCCACGTCGCGGCCTTTCTTTGCGTCCTCATCACGTCGATCATTCGAGATGCTAACCTCGCGACGCAACGACTCGACGAGCTCCAGCGCGAGCGACGGGATGACACAAGATGGCTTGTACGTGTTGCGCAAACGCATCGTCACCAAGCACTCCGAGAAATAGGCCAGCAATTCTTCGTCTGTCGTGAAGACGTAGGCGACCCCCACGGAATCTACTACTAGCCACTCACCCGACATTGCGAGGTAGATCGTGACCGAGAAATTGTCAGATGCCCGAAAGAGACCGGGGCTTTGAGCCCAATCGGCAACCCTCCAGACGCGTCGCGCTGCAGGGTGTGCAGCGAGTGTCTCACGAGCTGCGTTAACAGCGCTATTTGCAACACGACCTTGATCAGCGAGCGCTTGATGTCCACGCATCCTGTCAAGATGAGGTCGCAACTTTTTCATGGCCGCAAGGAACATCTTCCTGTCTAGGCCATGCTTTGCGGCCTCTGTTGCATTCGGCCTCACCCCATCGACAAGCATACGCGCAAGAAGTGAGCTGGTGGTTGAACTGCGCCTGGGCGTACCCATAACGGATCACTCTCCTAGTTGTGAAATATTCCGCAGGAGCGTACTCCCTCTGGAAGGCGCCTGACTGGCGCTAGTAAAAGCATATCCTACCCCTCAAAATATGCAAGCATAACAAAAATCCGCCACGAGATGTGGCGAATTTTGATGATTCGAGTCGCAGTGACGCGCTACGCGTCTTTGTGCTTCTGCTCTTCTTTCTTCCTTCGTCCTTCAACTTTCTTTTCCTTAGTACTAGCAGGAAGTGTCGGTACCGGCACAGCCTCAAATGATCCACCGGCTTTTTTCAGCGCGGCCTGGACATTGGCACTGGCGGCTTGGACTTTCACTGTGGATTTGCCGGTGTATTCACCGCGCAAGATGACTTTGACGACATGATATGGAGTCGTGATCAGACCAGCGTCGAAAAGTACGGCGTTGTCGATGACAGCGCTCTTCACACTGTTGAGCTGATCGAGGTAGACAACCTGAGCCTTGACGTGTGTGCTCTTAAAGCCACGAGCTTTCGGGATGCGCTGCATCAGCACACCCTGGCCGCCCATGAAACCATGCGCGTGCTTCTTGCCTGTGCGAGAGCCCTGACCTTTGGTACCACGACCGGCGGTTTTACCCTGACCGGCTGCGATACCGCGGCCGACACGTTTGCGGTCTTTGCTAGAATCGATCTGGAGTTCGTTGTATTTCATAATTGTTCCTTCGGAGCAAATAGTACGTAGTTTATAGTTGTGTCTTACAGCGATTCGCCATATTCCATATTCTATATTCTATATTCTACTCGTTACCTTCTCCTTTCTTCTCGTCTGCGTCTTTTACAGAGGTAGTTTTCACTTCATCAGACTTTGCAGCTTTCTTTGGCTTGCCCTGCTGGCTCAACCACTGGTCACGCGGGACGAGGCTACGAAGCGCTTCGATGGTTGCATAGGCGATGTTGACCTTGTTGCTACTGCCGAGTGATTTGCTGAGGAGGTCGCTGATACCCGAGACACCGATAATGTTTCGGACGACACCGCCGGCGATGACACCGGTACCAGATGAAGCTGGCTTGAGCAGCACACGAGCACCGCTCAGTTTGATCTCAACATCGTGAGGGATCGTACCGTTTTTGATCGGGACGTGGATAAGGTGCTTTTTGGCAACGTCGGTCGCTTTTTGGACGGCGACCTGGACATCTGCGCCCTTGCTGACACCGACACCAACTTTACCTTTTTTGTCACCGACGACGACGAGAGCTTTGAAGCGGAAGCGGCGGCCACCTTTGACCACACGTGCCACGCGGTCGATACCGATCACGATCTCTTCAAACTGCTTCTCTTCGCGTGGGGCGTTACTGGTGCGGTCATTGCGACGTCCGCCACCACCGCGGCGATCTTGACCACCACCCTGGCGTCCACCGGGACGGTTGTTTTGTGGGGCATTTGTAGGTTCGGCCATGACTAAAACTCCAATCCTTCGTTACGCGCTGCGTCAGCTAGTGCTTTGAGGCGACCAGCGTAGCGACGACCATTGCGGTCAAATACAGCGGCGGTAATGTTCTTCTTCTTGGCGCTTTTTGCGATCTCAGAGCCGATCGCAGCAGCTTTTTCGCTCATCGTACCTTTGAGAGACTTCTTGCCGACTGTAGTTGCGGCAGCAAGTGTCACACCGGCGACGTCGTCGATCAGCTGAGCTGAGATGTGCAGGTTGCTCACCGTCACTGTCAAGCGAGGTCGCACAGCAGTACCTGAAACTTTCGCGCGGACGCGATCTTTGCGCAGGCTACGGCTGAGTAATTTTTTGGCTAAATGTTTCATATACTATTTACCCGTCTTTCCCGCTTTGCGGCGAATCGTTTCATCTGCGTACTTGATACCCTTGCCCTTGTATGGCTCAGGTTTCTTGAGGCTGCGGATCTCAGCAGCGGCTTGACCAACGCTTTGTTTGTCGATGCCACTGACCGTAATCTCCATCTTGTTGGTAGTGATCTGAACACCGGCAGGTGCTTTGTATTTGACCGGATGACTAAAGCCAAGGCTCATCTCCAGGTCGGCACCTGCCATGTTGACACGAAAACCGACACCGTTGACTTCGAGTTTTTTCTCAAAACCTTTGGTCACGCCTGTCACCATATTGTTAATAAGTGCGCGCATCAGACCGTGCTGAGAACGAGCTGGTTTGCTGTCATCGCGGCGCGTGACAGTCAGTGTTCCATCCTCGACTTTGACGGTGACATCTGGCGTGATGAACTGTGTCAGTGTGCCTTTGGGGCCCACAACAGTGACATTGCCAGAGTCGACCGTGATTGTCACACCGGACGGAATCTGGATTGGTAGTTTTCCGATTCGACTCATAACTTATCCTTTCTTTAATATACCGTACAAATTAACTCACCACCGAGGCCGCTTTTGCGGGCTTCGCGGTCGGTCAGGATGCCTTTGCTCGTGCTGACCAGGAGAACGCCGCGACCGCTTTTGACGCGGGGGATTTCTTTGGCAGCTGCATAGACTCGGCGACCTGGCGTACTGACACGCTGGATCTCGTTGATGCGGGGGCTGGTACCTGGCTCACTGATGGTGATGACCAGAGTGTCGCGTGGAGTACCTTTTTCGACAGTGACGGCACTGAGGTACTGAGCTTTTTTGAGCTCGTTTGCGACACTTAACTTCACTTTGCTACTTGGCAGACGAATCTCGGTCTTGCCGGCAGCGATTGCGTTGCGCAGACGGGTCAGCATGTCTGCTATTGGGTCGGTTGAAAGTAATGCCATATTACCAACTCGCTTTCGTTACACCAGGGATCTCTCCCTTGCTTGCTCTTTCACGGAACTCGATACGGCTGAGGCCAAAACGGCGCATGTAGGCGTGTGGGCGGCCGGTCGTGCTACAGCGGTTTTTCCAGCGAGTGACACTGGCGTTACGCGGCAAGATCTGAAGACCTTCGGTGTCTCCGGCAGCTTTGAGCTCGGCGCGTTTGGCGGCGTATTGTTGGATCATTTTCTGACGCTTGAGGTCGCGTGCAATCATAGATTTCTTCGCCATTACTTCGCTCCTTTCTCGGTAGTCTTTTCAAATGGCATGCCGAATTTTTCGAGTAGCGCACGACTGTTTGCGGCGTTACTTGGTTTGATAACAAAGGTGATCTGGAGGCCGTGCAACGTCTGGGTGTCTTCGAAACTAAGCTCTGGGAAGATTGATTGCTCAACCAAACCGAGGTTGTAGTTGCCTTTTTTGTCAAAGCCCTTCGCGCCGACGCCGTGGAAATCACGGACACGAGGCAGAGCGATGTTGACCAAGCGGTCGAGGAACTCATACATGTGCGTACCGCGAAGTGTCACGCTGACGCCGACACGGTTGAGCCCAGCTCGGACTTTGAAGGTAGCGATCGATTTCTTCGCCATACGATCAACTGGCTGTTGGCCGGTGATCTTGCGAAGAGTCGTCACGACCATCTCGTGATGGCGTTTGTCATCTTTGTGCTTGCCGATACCGACGCTGACGACGATCTTTTCCAGCTTTGGTACCTGGCTGACGTTTACGAGCTCGAGCTCGGTTTGCAATTCCTTGACGTATTTCTCTTTGTAGAGTGCTTTGAGACGAGGAAGTGCGGGTGACGTTGCTTTCGATTTGGTAGCCATATTACGCCTCCTTTCCTGTCTTCTTAGCGATACGGACTTTTGTGCCTGATTTGTCGGTCTTGTAAGTGACGCGGCTAGTGACGGTCTTCTTGTCATCAATGACGAGAGCGACTTTACCTGCTGCAAGCCCGACGTGGATTTCTTTGGTCGTGCCACGTGGGTTCACCTGGCTTGGCTTCACTTTGCGCTTGACGACACCGATACCATCGACGAAGACTTCTTGGTCTTTGGCACTAGTGCGGACGACGAGGCCAGTTTTGCCTTTGTGCGCTCCGGCGATAACTTTTACGGTGTCACCTTTGTGGATCCGCAGTTTACCCTTGTTTGCTACGTGTTGTTTGCTTCTCATCTTATAGTACCTCCGGCGCAAGGCTGATAATCTTCATGTAGCCCATGTCGCGAAGTTCGCGAGGGACTGGCCCGAAGACACGAGTTGCTCGTGGGTTTTTGTCATCAGCGATGATGACGGCGGCATTTTCGTCGAAACAAATCGTGCTACCATCTTTGCGCTTGATCTTGTTGGTCGTGCGAACGACGACGGCTTTGACGACGCTTTTGCGTTTGACGGTACCCGTTGGGCTCGCCTCTTTCACACTCGCGACGATGATGTCACCGACATGTGCATATCGGCGGCGTGTGCCACCGAGAACACGGATGCAGAGCAGGCTCTTGGCACCACTGTTGTCAGCGACTTTCAGCCGAGATTCTTGTTGAATCATGCTGACACCTCTTTCTCTGTAGCAACAGCTTTCTTTGCTACAACTTCTTCTTCGTCTTTCAGTTCGACGAGACCATGGCCTGATTCGACAATTCGCTCAAGCTTCCATGTCTTGGTCTTGCTGTATGGTCGTGACTCACTGACTTCGACACGGTCACCGATATGAGCTTCGTTCTTCTCATCATGTGCGGTGTATTTGCGGCTGACGGTATACTGCTTGCCGTAAATTGGGTGCGTCTGCCGAGATGTCACCGTGATGACAATTGTCTTGTCCTGGACATCAGAGGTCACAATACCAGTAATTTTCTTAGGCATTTTTTGACTCCTTTCCTTTACGTTCAGCATTGATAGCGGTCAGTGTGCGGGCTATGTCACGGCGTGTCGTGCGGACAACACCGGAGTTCGGCAATTCGTTGGCGGCGAGGCTGCGTTTGTGGTCGTTTAGATCCTGGCGCAATCCAGCGAGCTTTGTCTGCAACTCAGCCTGAGTGCTGACGACAACGGCTTCTTTTTTCTTCACAGCCATGATTAGAACTCCTCTCGAGCGACAAAGCGCGTTTTGACTGGCAATTTGTGGCTCGCAAGACGAAGTGCTTCGCGGGCAGTAGCCTCGTCGACGCCTTTCATCTCAAACAGGACGGTACCGGTCTTCACCTTGGCGACGAAGAACTCAGGGTTACCTTTGCCACTACCCATCTTGACGTCTTGTGGCTTGCGAGTTACAGGGGTGTGAGGGAAGATACGGATCCAGATCTTACCACCACGCTTGATATAGCGGGTCATCGCCTGGCGAGCAGACTCGATCTGGCGCGAAGTAATGCGTTCGTTGGTCAGGCTCTGCAACCCATAGTCGCCGAAAGCGACGTAGTTACAAGCCGTGGCAACGCCGCCGTTCTTGCCTTTGCGTACCTTGCGGTACTTAGTTTTCTTTGGCAGTAACATTAGCGGTCACTCCTTTCGCCCTTGTAGATCCAAACCTTCACGCCGATGATACCAGCACCCGGCTGCATAGCGCGGGCACAGTGGTAGTCGACGTCAGCGCGCAATGTGTGTAGTGGGACTGAGCCCAGGATAATCTTTTCGCGGCGGCTCATCTCAGCACCGTTCAAACGACCGGCGACCTCGATACGAATACCTTTGGCACCAGCGTTCATCGTGTTTTGTGCCGACATCTTGGTGGCGCGGCGGAAATTGATACGGCGCTCCAGCTGACGAGCGATGTTCTCGGCAACGATCTTGGCAGCCAGCTCAGGGCGCTTGACTTCTTCGATGTTGACACGAACCGTCGTCTGCATGATCTTTTCGATCTCGTTTTTGAGCTCAGCGACACCAGCACCACCACGGCCGATGACAACACCAGCTTTGGCAGTGTGGATCGTGACGGTTGTCATGTTGGCACTTCGCTCGATGTCGATCGCGTTGATGACAGCACGAGTCTCAAATTTCTTTTCGATGGCTTTGCGGACTTTGATGTCTTGTAGCAGCCAGGTAGCGAAATCGCGTTTGCCAGTAAACCATTTACTACGCCAGTTCTTGCTGACCTGGAGTCGCATCGAAATAGGATTAACTTTCTGTCCCATTACTTGGTCTCCTTCTCAGCAGCCTTTTTCGGTGCTGACTTAATCTTCTTCTCACCACTCACTACGACAGTGATATGGCTTGATTTCTTCTGGTATGGTTTGGCGCGACCCATCGCACCGGCGCGGAAGCGCTTGAGGCGCGTACCGGCAGTAACCGTGATGGCGTGGATGGTCAGGCTTTTTTCGTCGATACCGTCGTTGTTGAGCGCGTTTGCTTTGGCGCTGGCGACAACTTTCGCGACGGCTTTCGCAGCACGGCGAGGTGTGTGTTCGAGGATGACGAGCGCATCAGCGACCGTACGGCCACGAACCAGGCTTGCCACTTCACCAGCTTTACGAGGTGTCTGGTCGACACCGCGAGCGACAGCGGTAGTAGTCAGGATATCAGCCATTATTTCTTCTCCTTACCACCGTGCTTACGGAACTTGCGGGTTGGGCTAAACTCACCGAGTTTGTGACCAACCATGTTTTCACTGACATATACCGGCACGTGGACGCGACCGTTGTGAACAGCGATCGTGCGACCAACCATCTCTGGCGTAATCGTGCTAGCGCGAGCCCATGTCTTGATGACAGCTCGGTCGTCCGGTCCAAGAGCGGCAACTTTTTTCGCCAGCTTGAAGTCGACGAATGGACCTTTTTTGAGTGATCTACTCATATCCTACCTCTTCCTCTTCGCGTCATGGCGAGTCTTAACGATATCTTTGTCGGTTGATTTGCGGCGGCGGGTACGGTAGCCAAGTGTCAGCTGACCCCATGGCGTGCGTGGTGCTTTACCGGTACCGTGACGTCCACCGTCACCACCACCGTGAGGGTGATCAACGGCGTTTTGCACGACACCACGTACCGTTGGGCGGATACCCATGCGGCGTTTGCGGCCTGCAGAACCGATCTTGACGTTCTGGTGCTGTTCGTTGCCGACGACACCGAGACTAGCCATACATTCGAGGCGGAAACGACGGACTTCACCAGATGGCATGCGGACCTGGGCGTATTCGCCCTCTTTGGCCATTAGCTGAGCCTTCGTACCAGCGGCGCGGACCATTTGGCCGCCTTTGCCTGGCTGGATTTCGATCGCGTAGATCTGCGCACCGACCGGGATGTTTGCGAGTGGCAAGCGGTTGCCGTTTTCGACAGCGACCGTCGCGCCACTTTCGATCGTCGTACCGACTTTCATGTCACGAGCGGCCAGGATGTAGTGGTACAGGCCGTGCTGGTCGCGAATACGAGCGATGCGGGCACTACGGTTTGGGTCATACTCGATGTGCTCGACGACCGCGCTGATGCCAGCTGCAAGCTGGTGGTTCATCAGGCGATACATTTGCTTGACGCCGCCACCTTTGTGACGAGTCGTGATGCGGCCTTGGTTGTTGCGGCCAGCAGTAATCTTCTTGATCTTAACCAAACTTTTAAGTGGTTTTTTCGTCGTGATGTCAGAGAAGTCCTGGCTGGTCATGCCACGACGACCGTTGGTCGTCGGGTTGTATGCTTTAATAGCCATTATGCAGCACCCCTTTCTATGCTGTTGCGTACGGATTGCTCTCGCCGATACGCTAACTCAAGTAGTGCATCTCGTTCTTCAGATGTTAAATGTGGAGTACTTGCTTCATCTGCAATTTTTGCAGCAATTTGCATAATCATAACCTCATCATTAAATGCCCAT
>Ga0075163_10005462_pt1 | contig 16947 bp, 10 predicted proteins | sample JI1023141ADNA_FD_71478 | JGI IMG/M metagenome (GOLD analysis project Ga0075163, IMG submission 71478) | Wastewater effluent complex algal communities from Wisconsin, to seasonally profile nutrient transformation and Carbon sequestration -... | ecosystem: Engineered > WWTP > Effluent > Algae...
GCCGCTGGAGCGGGCGTGGCCTCGACGGGCTTGGCGGCTTTTTCCTCGGGCGGGATCGTGGGCTTGCTGCTGGGCGCCTCGGGCGCAGCGGCCTTGGGCGAGGCATCGGCGCTCGGCAACATCTCGCGCCGGATGACCTCCACGGCCATGCCCGAGGCGACTTCGCCCGCAGCTGCGCCACCCATGCCGTCGCAGACGACCATCAGCGAACCGCGAGGCCCGACGATGATGTCGCGGCCCTGACCGAAGTCCGACTCGCCGCTGTCGAGGTCGATGACTAGGAAGTTGTCCTCGTTGTGCTCGCGGATCAACCCCACGTCGGTCAACCCGACGATGCGAACCGTTATGGCAGAATTGGGCGACGTCATTCAATATCCAGGCCTAGGGCTCGAACCGCAGCACTTGATCGCCAATCCGCAGGACATCACTGGCCTGTAGCTCGCGATCTCCCCGTAGCCGCACGTAGGTCCCGTTCGATGAATGCTGGTCTTCAATGCGCACGCGGTTACCGTGGCGGGTCACCACGGCGTGCCGCCGAGACATAAACTCATCGTCGGGGAAGACGATGTCACCCTCTTCGCGCCCGATTCGTACTTCACTGCGACAGAGGTGCCAAAGGTCACGGGTGGTTCCCGTCGAGGTGAGCTGGCGCAGACGGCCCCATGACTCGCGGGGCGTGGTGCCAAACAGACGGACTCCATGCTCAAAGACCGGCGGCGGATCGCGCTCTTCGGATGGGAGCATCTCGAAGCGCAACAGCTCGCGGCCCATGTAGAAGACATCGCCAGACTGTAGCTCAAATGGCTCGCGAATCTGAATGAGAACGCCGTTGGTCTGATCGAGCGACCGAACGCGCACGCCGCCACCCTGGAGGATGAAGCGGGCGTGGCGGGTCGCCATGTAGACGTCGTCCGGGAACGTCCGGCCGCCTTCGCTGCGGCCGATGTCGAACGACGACTCGCCGGTCATGGTGATCGTCTCGCCGTCCGAGCCGTCGCGTCGCAGCAGCACCAGGCGTCCGCGCAGGGGGCCGCTGCCGCCGCTGTTCGGACGGGCGCCGCGCACCGGCTCGGGCGTGGTCTCCAGCGTCTGGGGCACGCTTGGACGCGGGACGCCGGTGGTGCGCAGATCGCTGCCGGCCCCACCGCGACCCGACGTGGTGATCGGTGCGGCGGGCGAGCCAGCTCCGGGGCCGGGCACCGCCGTCGCTGGCAGGCGAGGCACCTGGTCGCTGCTGCCCGACTGCATGCGGGTCCCGCAGTGCTGGCAGAAGGAGAATCCGGCAGGCGTGGGCTGGCCGCACTTGGGGCAGCCGACGCGCACCGGCGCCAGGCCGCGCCCGTCGGTGGACTCGGGGAGACTGCTGGAGCTGGCGGGCGTCTGGGCAGCCTGGCCGACTGCCGCTGGAGCCGGTCGCGGCGGAGAGGCCGGACGTGCGTCAACAGCGTCGGCGGCACCAGGCGCTCGCGCGTCCAGCGGCTGACCGCAGTCCTGGCAGAAGAGCGCCCCATCTCGGTTCGCTCTTCCGCAGTTTCCACACCGTGCCATCGCGAGAGGATCCAGTTTTCGCCTCCCTTATATATAACTAAACAGGGTCCCAGGGAGCCAAGTGCAAAGTAGATGCGAGCATAGCTGAGAGTCGCTCATCTGCTTCGCGCCCCGGTTCCAGGCCCGGTTCCAGGTATGCACATGCTCCGGACGTTGACGGTTTGCCCACAGGCTGCTAGAACGTGAGCGCTCGTGATACGTCCCCTCTTTTTGTCCCGCCGCCGTACGCAGAAGGCCGCCTCCGGTCTGCGGTTCGGCGTCGCTGCGTTTGGTGTCGTTTCGCTCGGCATTCTATCCCTTGGCCTGGGCCTGGGCGGCAGTGGTTGCAGCGGCGCAGTGGCTCAGGCGCCGTTTCGCCTGCGTCCCGACACCACCAACTGGGGCAGCCTGTTTGGCCCGTTTGATGGCCAGGTTCTCGACCAGGCGACCGGCAACCCGATCAGCGGCGCGCTCGTCGTAGGCTCCTGGGCGTTCGAGGCGGAGCGCGGTCCGGCTGTTCCACTAAGTGCCTATTCTATCACCGCGATCACCAACAATGATGGCGGCTACAACCTGCCGGCGCTGCCCACGACGCAGCGCAGCCTGTCGCTCCTGCGCCGGTTCACGCTGGTTGTCTATAAGGCCGGCTACATCGGCTATCGATCGGATACGCGCTGGGAAGATCGCTCGCCGCGCACCGATTTTTCGCAGCTGGCGAATAAGGCCCGTCTGGAGCGCATCCCGGCGGGTGAGTCTCGCGCCCACATCCTCGCCTTTCTGGGCGGCGGCCAGGCGCTGATGCGCGCCGCGCAGGCCGAGGTGATCCAGGCCGCGCTGGATCTGGCCGAGCGCTCGCCGGCGCTGCCGACGCTCAAGAGCGACGCCGAGGGCAGCGCCGAGCGGCGGGCCAAGCCCGATCGCCCGCTGACCCTGGCCGAGCAGCTGCTGCCGATCGCCGATGTCGAGGCCTCGGTGCGCGGCGCCCGGCGCGTCTACAGCGGCGAGCCGCTGCCCACCAGCCTGGTGCCGGCTACGGCCGGCGATCAGAAGGCTGCTGCGACGACGGTGCCGGCCGAAGATGTGCTGGATCGGGTGGAGTACAGCGGCGTCCACTACGGGGCCAAGGACGCTCCCGAGAGCCACGACGCCGCGCTGCGGATCTGGCGGGCGGCGAGCGGCACCGATGCCGAGGCGGTGTGGAAGCGGCTTCAGGGTCAGCTTCAAGCCCCGCCGCTGCGCGACGCCAACGGCACCGTGGTGCCCACGCTCCAGGCTCCGGCTCAGCGCGCGGCGCAGCCGCTGCTGCCCGAAGTGCCCCTGAACTTCCCGCCGCTGCGCGATGCCAATGGCGTCGGGCGGACCCTGCTTCCGCACGTGCCGGCGGCCGCCCCGACCCAGCCGCTCAAGCCGATCAGCATCGATGCGTCGGTCAGCGCCTACGACAACAAGCGGCGGACCTACGGCATCGCGGTGCTCGTGCGCAAGCTCGGCCTGGTCGTGGAGCTCCTGTGCGGAGCCGATCTGTGCCCTGGTGAAGAGGCTGTCCATGGGCTGCTCAACCGTGCGCTGGAGCGGCTATAAGATGCGCCCGGCTCGCTCGCTCCTTTTGTCCTGCGCGCTGCTCGGCGGCGGGCTTGCTGCCGGCGCCCCGACCGCGGCCTTCGCGTATGAGTCGGTGACCACCGAGGCCGGGCTCACGCAGCAGGCCGCCCTGGCTTCGCGGCTGCATCGCCGGCTGCTTCAGCGCTTCGTCTATCCGCTGGGCCTCTTCGAGCCGCTGCGGCTGGATCTGAGCACGGTGCCGCCGGCCCGCGCGCGGGCGCTGTACGGCCGGCTGGTGGGGCTGGATCCGGCGCAGGGCTACGCGCCCGAGTGGCAGGCCGAGGTCGGCCGCGTCCATCCGCTGGGCCGGCAGCATGTGCTCGGCTGGCTGGCCGCGGGGACGGTCATCGAGAGCGTTCCCGCCGAGCGCATGCGCAACCACTTCTTCGATCCGCGGAGCGGCACCGGGCTGCGCAACCCGGATGGACAGTCGGCCTCGGACAGCTCGCTGACCGCGGTGCAGAACGGGCTCTCCAGCGTGCGGCAGCTGCTGGCTGGAGCGGCGGTGGATGGCACCGGCATGGCTGCTCCCGACTGGGTGGTGGCCCCGGAAGCGACCAACGAGTTTGGACTGGCTTCATTTTTGCGCAGCTATGAGCGGGCCGTGGTCGCCGAGCTGCCCGAGCAGCGCGAGAGTGCGCTGGCCGAGGCGCTGCTCAGCGTCGGTGCCATGCTGGGGGTGCTGGAGCAGATGGGCGATCCCGCCTACCTCCAGAGCACGCTCACCGCGGCGCTGGATGACCGCGGGGCGGCGGCAGTGGCCGAGCGCTTTGGCCGCGCCGGGGTTCCGGCGGCTGCGAGCAGTCCGGCGCCGCTGCCAGGCCAGCTGCGCGACCTGTTCAGCGATGGTCAGGGCGGCGGGCTTGCGGAGCGCACTGCGCGCCGCTGCACCTCGCCGCTGCGCTGCTACACCACGGCCGCGCCGGCGCTCCTGGCCGAGGTGGCCGGCTACGGCCAGCGGCTGATCGACTACCTGTTTCGGGGCGAGCTGCACCTGGCCTTGGCCGAGGGTGAGCCGCGGCTCGATGTGGTTGCGGTGGAGCTGCCGCTGGGCTCGGGCACCGTGACGCTGCTGGGCGAGCAGCCCGAGGGGCGGCGGCGGATCCTGCGCAAGGTCGACACGGTGCCGGCGCTGGCCGGAGCCACGGTGGTGCAGCTGCCGATCTCCGAGGCCGAGCGACGCGATCTGCACCGCCTGGTGGTGCTGTTTCACGGCCGCGACCGCCTCAACCAGCCGCTGGTCACCTCGGCGCAGCTTGTGCTTCCGCACGCTGCCGCTGCGGATGCGCCGGCCGCTCCGTCACAGCCCTGAGGCGTCCTCTTCGTCGTCGGGCTGCTCGCCGGGACGACGGCGTCGCCACTCGCTGGCGGGGATGAGCAGGTCGGTGGTGGTGCGATCGCCGCGGCGACCCACCACCAGCTCCCAGCCGTGGGCGCGGACCAGCCGCTGCGCGATCACCTGCCGGAAGGCGGCGGTGCGCTTTTCGGCCAGCGTGACCAGGGGCAGGAGCAGGTCGCCTTCGACCAGCGGTCCCGGTCCGCTGTCCCAGACGCTGATGCGCAGGCGCTGATCCGACTCCGCGCTGGCGGTGACGCCGACCCGTCCCGGCGAGGGGCAGGCATCCAGGCTGTTGGCCAGAAGATCGCTCAGCACCTGAATCAGCGCGTCGGCGTCGCAGTCGAGCTCCATGGCCGGCAGCAGATCGACCTCCAGCAGCCGCGTCAGCAGCCGATCGCGCAGCAGCTGCCGGGCCCGCTCGACGAGCGGCCGCAGCGGCTGCGGCTGGCGCTTGAGCGCACGCGGCGCCGACAGCGACTGGAGCGTAGATAGCAGCGCCGCCTGCTCGGGGGCCGCGCTGCTCGGGCTGTTCTTCAGGACCGCGGAGATCTCCTCGGCGATCGCCGCGAGCGCGGTCTCCAGCTGGTCGCGCGCCTGCCCCTCCTGGACGCGGCGCAAGGTCTCGAACTGCTCGGACAGGCTGGCGCAGTAGAGCGCCAGCGCGGCCTGGTTGGCGATGGTGCGCAGCAGGCTCTCGCTGGTCGGCGTGAAGATCTGGGCCACGGACTTGGGCGCAACCGCCAGCACACCGACCACCCGATCGCGGAAGCGCACCGCGATGAGCAGCCACGACCACAGGGCCGGCACCGACGAGATCATCGGCGCTTTGGGGGTCAGGTAGACCAGCTCGCCGCGCGCCAGCCCCTCCTCCTGCTCGGAGGTGAGCGCGAACAGCGACGCGGCCTTGACGATGCGGCGCAGCGCCCGCAGGTTCCGCCACTCGACCGGGGTCGGCGTGGCGGCGTTGGCTCCGGTTCCGGTGGGCGAGATCGCGGCGTCGCTGGGGGCGGACTTGGCGCCCGATGCCCGGTCAGAAGCGCGGTGGCCGCTGTCGCTCTTTTCGTTGGCGATCGCGGCGGCCATCACCTGCGCAACGCGCGGCAGAAATCGTCCGAGTCCCGCCGAGTCGGTTCCCGGTGTCCACAGCGGCCCCTGCATGGGCAGGAGCCGCACGCGCGCGCAGTCGACCACCTGCCGCACCGCCTGCTCGACCGCCTCGACAACCGCGGTCTGACTGCCCAGATCCGTGAAGCGCAGGCTCAGCTGCTCGACGGTGTTGCGGTAGTGCACGTCGTTTGGGAACAGCTTGGCGTCGATCCACTCGGCGGTGCGCCGCACCAGCGGACCGGCCAGCGCCACCGCCAGCAGCACATAGATGATCGGCAGCGCCTCGCCGCGGCGGCGCAGGATGATGAAGCCGAGCGCGCAGACCAGGCTGACCACGAACGACAGCGCCGCGGTAAACAGGGGCTTCACACCCGGCCGGCGCAGCAGCGTGCGGCTGTCCCACAGGTCGTAGCGCATGAGCGCGTAGGCCATGCCGATGGCGCCAAACACGGTCAGCGGAATCACCAGCACGAACAGGTACGGCGCCGCGCGCTCCGGCGCCCACAAGAGCAGCGTGCCCAGCAGGCCATAGATCGGCAGCAGCAAGAGCAGCGCCGCCAGGAGCTGCACGCGCCGCCGGCCGTGGGCCGTGGCGCAGCGCAGGGACAGGATCACGGTCAGGGTGACGATGGCTGCGGCATTGGCCAGGTCGCAGACGATCCGCAGGTTGTAGCCGCGCAGGTAGCCGCCGACGAGGATCGCGATCAGGATCACATCCACGACGCGCAGCAGCCACAAGAGCCGCGGCCGCGCTTGCAGCGTCGGCAGGCGCTCGGGAAAGCAGAGCCCGAACTCGACGAAGGCCGCGGGAAAGCAGGCGAAGGCGACCAGGAAGATGGGCACCATCTTGCGCGTCGTGTGCAGATCGAACAGCGTCATCAGCAGCGTGGCGCTGATGAGCACCCAGCGCACGAACGCTCCGACGGCGCGGCTCTGCGGACGGGCGGTGTAGAGCAGGCCGGCCGCGCACAGCCAGACCCAGGCCAAGAGCAGATACACGCCGGAAAAGAGCATCCACGGACCCAGGCCCAGCCGCTCGGCGCGCACCGAGAAGACGCGCGCTTCGCTGCCCTGGCCGACCAGCAGCCGCAGCGGCTTGTCGGGGGTCTGGATGGCGCGCGCGGCGACCTCGTCCAGCTCGGCTCCGGGGTGGGTGGTGAGCGTGTGCTCTTCGGCGGCCAGCACGCGGTCGGGGTAGGCGAGCCCATGCTGGTAGCCGCTCCAGCCCGGCGAGCCGTAGTTATCGATAAGCCCGAACGGATCCACAAGCATGCCGGCGATCGGTCGGTCCCACTGGCCGATGGCGAGCGCCAGCGAAGCGATGGTGAGCGCGGCCATCCCGATCAGCGCCACCCAGAGCGCGGGAAAGGGATTGGGAGCTCGCAGATGCGGCGAGGGAAGGGGAGCCACGGCCGGTCAGGTCTCCAAGAAGCGGTAGGCGTCGCGCAGCGCGGCCTGGGCACCCTGGTCCAGGACCTCGCCGTGCGCGACGATGAGACGGTCAAAATCCCAGGCCAGGATGCGCTTCATGGCAGCCTGAACCTGGGCGCGATCTTTAATGTAGGCGCGCACGATGCGGGTGGCGCGGACGCCGCCGAGCCCCTGGTCGAGCCAGAGGAAGCTGCGCGTCCAGAGACTCGCGGAGCTCTGGATGTTGAAGGCGAGGTCGGTGGCGATGAGCGTGCGTCCGCACAGAAACACCGTCTCGTTGAGCCCCGGCATGCCCGGCACGAAGATCTGCTGGAGCGTCTGGCTCCACGCCGCGGGCGGATTGTCGCCGAGAAAGAGCCCGCCTTGGAGCCGCGGATTTTTCTTCTCCAGCCCCGGCGCAATGTGCAGCTGCGCCTCGGGATAGCAGCTCTTGAACTCGGGTACGAACAGGTGATGAACCAGGTTCGGCGCCACGATGTGCTGCACCGGACCCAGGCGATCCAGCGCCGCGCGCTCCGCGGGTGTGGTGCGCGCGGGGGAATGAACCCACAGTCCGCCGGATGGCAGCTTGACGACGGTCATGCGACCGCCGATATCGAGCCCCATGATCCGGAATGGCTTGTCGAGTACCCAGAGGTTGCTGTCCAGCTGGCGCAACATGGTGGGATCTTCCTCCATCAACACGTGGCCCCAGCCTACTACCTACTGCGGCGTCAAGTCACGGTCACTGCTGGTTGGGATCGCTGGGTCCGTCTTTGCCCCACACCATGCCGATCATGGTGGAGGCCTTGCGGTTGTCGCGGACCTTGCCGCTGGCGGCCAGACGGTTGACCAGCGCCTTGATGAGCGCGCGCTGAATCTCGGGATAGGTATCGAGCAGCGTCAGAAAGTCGTCGCCGTCGAAGCGCAAGAGCTGGCTCGCCTCCAGCATCTCGATGCTGGCGGTGCGCTCGATGCCGGCCAGCACCGCCATCTCGCCGATGCACTCGCCGGCGCCGAGCCGCGACAGCTCCTGGCCGCCCGCGACCACCCGCACCTTGCCCTTGCGCACGAGATAGAGGTAGTCGGGCGGATCGCCCTGATTGAAGAGGATGTGCCCGGCCTGGTAGTCGACCTTTTCCGCGAGCCGCGCCACTTCGGCCAGCTGCGAGTTGGTCAGCGTCTCGAACAGCGAGACATCCTTGAGAAAGAGGATGATGTCGAGCGACGCAGACATTCGCGGCTACTCCTTGCCTTCGGGCTTGCCGTCGGTTTTGCCGTCGGTCTTGTCTGCGATCTTGCCATCGTTTTTGTCCTCGGGCCGGGCCAGCGCCCGGGTGGGACCCGAGCTGGCGCCCGGCGGCGAGGGCGAGCGGCCGCTCGGACCCACGGTGTTGGCCGGCGACAGCTTGCTCAGGCTCGGCATGCGCACGCGCGGATTGCCGGGGCTGGAGTTGCCGCCGACCGAGTCCCCCGGCGGCCCATCCTTGCCCCACACCATGCCTACGATCGTCGAGACGCGCTTGCTCTCCTTGCTGCGACCGGCGGCGGCCAGGCGGTGCACCAGCGACTTCAACAGCGCCCGGCCAAGCTCCGGATAGGCGTCGACCAGCCCCAGGAAGTCGCGCTCGCTGAAGCGCAGGAGCTGGCACGACTCCAGCGTCTCGACGCCACCCGTGCGCCGCGTGCCGGCGAGCACCGCCATCTCACCCACGCACTCACCGGCGCCCAGGCGCGCGACCTCCTGGCTGTTCACGATGACGCGCAGCTTGCCCTTGCGCACCAGGTACAGGTAGTCAGGCGGATCACCCTGGTTGAAGACCAGCGTGTTGGCCGGCATGTCGACCTTCTCGGCCAGGCGCGCGATCTCGACCAGCTGGCGGTTGGTCAGCGCCTCGAACAGCGGCACGTCCTTGAGGTACCGCACCAGATCCTTGTGCGGATCGATCGGATCCTCGATGGGCGGCATGGTCGAGGTGATCGGCGGACAGTCGGGATCGTGCTTGAGCGCCGCGACCACCCACGAGTCGAGCGTCATCTTCAGCCACTCGACCGCGGTCTGCGGCGTCTGGCCGGGGTTGATGTTCAGCGGCGCCGCGAACAGATCCGGCGTCCAGCCGGCGCTGTCGTCGAGCAGCTTCAGGCTTCCCGAGGCGATCGGACCCGGCTTGAACAGGGTGCGCAGGAGCTCGCGCGCCTGGTCTCGGTGAGGCGAGTTGCGCGAGCGCAGCGTCTTGAAGATGTGGACCATTGTGTCCTTGGGCGCCAGCAGCCCAAGCACCAGCGCCACCCGCTGCTGCGCCGAGTCGATCTGCGCCTGCAGCTCGCGCCACAGGAGCCCGCCCGGCCGCAGCCGATCCTTCAAGAGATCGCGGGCCCGCAGCATGTTCAGGCCCCAGCGCAGCTCGTCCATCAGGAACTCGTGCAGCGGCGCTTCGGCGGCAGCGGCCTCTTCGGCGCCGCGGTGCAGCTTGGTCAGCGACTTCAGCGCCTCCAGCTGCGCCGCCCGATCCGGGCTGCGCAGGGCCTCGATCAGCGGCGGAATGCCCGACCGCGACGGCACCATGCCGAGGATGCGCAGAAGGTGCAGGCGCACCGGCGGCGGCGTCTCGCGGTCGCTCAGCCGGTTCAGGATCTGCGGCAGGATCGACTCGCCGTAGGTGCTGAGCGCACGCACACCCACATGGGCAATGGCCGGCTCCGACAGCGACTGCCACAGCGGCCGCGTGGCGCGCTCCTCGTCGAACGCCGCCAGGCAGGTCAGCGCCTCGCGGCGCACCGCGCCGTCGGTCTCTTGCAGGCGCTCCAGCACCGTCGGCAGGAACTCTTTGACCTTGTGGTCGTGGACCAGCCGCAGCGCCGCGCAGACCTCGTCGGGATCGCGCGAGTCCAGCATGGCCCCGAGCGCGCGCTCGGCCACGCTGTGGTGCTGTGCCTCGGGCGAGCTGAACAGCGCCTTGATCGCCGCCGAGCGCAGCGACGGATTCTGCGCCGTCACCCAGCGGCCCGTGTCCTCGCCGATGAGCCCCGCCCCGCGCGGCCCGGCCGCCTCCAGCAGCGCCACCCGCTCGCGGTCGGAGATCGTGCGCTCGGCCCAGCGCTGCTTGAGGTGAGTCTCCAGCGACGCGGTCGGCTCTTCCGAGAGCCAGCGCAGGGCCGCGATGCGCACCGGCTCGAACGGATGGCGCACGCGCGCCTGCATCGCCTTCTGCACCATGTTCGACCGGTGCGGGCGCAAGAGCTCCAGCGCCAGCTCGCGCGAGCGCGGACTGCCGGTGTCGATCGCCTCCAGGAGCACGCGCAGACGCGGACCGTCGATCATCGGGATCAGGTCCTCGTTCGCCTCGGCCGCGCCCACCGAGTCGACGCTGCCCTCTTCCAGCGTCTCCTGGAGCGTGCGGGCGTACAGCGTGCCCCAGCGGCTCGACAGCACCGTCACGCCCAGCGAGAGCAGCAGCGCCAGCGCCGTGATCCACTCGTGGTCCAGCGTCGCGGCAAAGCCCCACAGGAGCAGCGCCCCGAACGCCTTGATGAGCGGCGCCAGGATGCCCCACAGCACCAAGAGCAGCGTCGGACGCACCGCTGGCGACAGCGCCGCCACCAGGCACGACTCGGCCGGCCGGTGCAGGTTCGGGCGCAGCATCTTGTCGAGCAGCAGCGCCGACATGATGATCCACACCGACACCGTCGGCAGCATGTGCGCGTACGCCGTCGAGTAGAAGTACGTGCTCAGGCAGGCCCACAGGGCCGCCGGCAGGATCGCCAGCGCCAGCCCGACGCCAAAGTGCTCCAGCACCGGCGTCGTGACCAGCGCCTGCGTCGCGATGCCGCCGACGTTCGAGACGGCCAAGAGCACGCACATGACCAGCGTGATCTTCTGCGGCTCCCAGCTCGTCGCCTGAAGCGCCACGCGCGACTCGTACTGGAGCAAGAGCCCGGTCCACGTGATTCCCGCCGAGCCAATGGTCATCCAGCGCACCAGCGGAATGCTGAACAGCTGCTGCAAGTGCCCCTGCTGGCCGTTGCTGCTCTGCCGGCGCTTGGCCGGCGCCCGCGAGGCATAGTCGCTGCGCACCAGCCAGCCGGCGATCAGCCACGAGACGCCCGAGGCCCACATCAGCGTCTGCGGCGGCACGTGCAGGTTGCGCAGCAGGATCGGGATCGCCGTCCCCGCGAGCAGACCGCCAAACCCCGCCCAGGTGCCCAGCCGCGGCAACAGCCACCGGATCTGCGCAGCCTCAAGCGGCGCCTGGAAATAGGTCCAGGTCGCGGCCACGCCCAGCGTCGTCGCAACCTCGGTAAACAGGAACAGCGCGATCGTCGACGCCGAGCTCGGCCGCACGTTCCACAGGGCAGTGCCCAGCGTCATGGCTCCGAGCACCAGCAGGATCACCCGCAGGGCGCCGGCCGCCGGCCGCTTGCGCAGGAGCAGGTTCAGCCCCAGCGTGGTCATCGCCGTCAGCAGGCTGCCGACGAGCATGGCCGGCGGAATGTCCGGCTTCTTGTGGTACGTGAGGAAAAGTGCGTCCTGGTAGGAGCTCGAGAGGACGACGTTGAAAATGACCACGGCGGCCAGCCAGCGCAGGCGACGTTCAGCATCTTTGAGCCCGACGGCGGGCGGCTGGTCCGTGGTCATTCCTATTTAGCGAGCGGGCGTGGGGGATGCCAGCGTCGGTTGCGACATCAACGTCCAAGGGTGCCGAGCCCTCGGGCGTGGGCGCTGCGCCGCCGCAACCTCGGCGGCTGGCAGCCGAAGATTAGAATGCACCGGCAATCTCAGGGGGCCGGAGGTGTCACAGTCCCCCCGTATCGGGAGGCTAGCTGCCCGAAGAAACGTGATCATCCGATACCGATGAGATTGTACCGTTCATCGCCAATAAAAGGAAGCCTGCGGCATTAGGGTTTCACCGGGAGGGGGCTAGGGCGGGTCCGGGGGGCAGGGCGCAGTGGGGGCAGGGGTGCGACCTTGCGTCCGGTTTTCTTGGGCCGAGAGGCGGGCTCAGACGCAGCTTCAGACCCGGCAACTCGGCGAATCTGCTATGAAAGCCCGGCATGAAGCTCCTCGAAAGCCTCCTGCGGCGTCCCCGGCTGCTCCTGGCCGCGCTGCTGCTGCTGACCGTGATCTGCCTGCCCTTGCTGCGCCGTCTCGACCTGCGCGGAGATCTGGTCGATCTGCTGCCGCGCTCGTCGCAGGCCGCCCAGACCTTCGCCAAGTTCACGCGCGATCTCGGCGCTGGCCAGGAGCTCATCGTCCTGGTCACCGGCGCCGACCCCCAGGCGCTGGTCGCGTTTGCCGACGCGTATGCTGCCGCACTGCGTCAACTTCCAGACGTACAGCAGGTTACCTATCGCATCTCCGCCGAGTCGCTCACCTACCTGCGCGACCACTTGCTCTTGCTGCTCGACGACGGCGATCTCGACGAGCTCGGCCGGCGCCTGGAGCCGGCGGCGCTGCGCGACCGGGCGCAGCGACTGCGGGCGCTGCTCAGCGCACCGGGGGGCAGCGCCATGGCGCCGCTGCTCTTGGCCGATCCGCTGGAGCTGGTGCCGCTGGTCGCGCGCCGGCTGTCGGCATCCAGCGGCCTGCCCGTCGACGCTGGCAGCGGCTACCTGCGCACCGCCGCTGGCACCGCCCTGATCATGAAGGTCCGTCCCAGCTTCGAGCCGCTGGCGTGGGAGCGCGGCGAAAAGCTGCTGGTCGCCGCCAGCCGCCTGGCCGAGTCGCTGGGCGCCGAGCTCGCGACGCAGCCCCGGCAGGGCACCTGGGCCAGCCTCTTGCGCCGTCTCGGTCCGCTGGGCCGCGACCTGCAAGTCACCTCGTTTGCCGACGGGCCGCGCCCGAAAGTCTCGTTTACCGGCAGCTACGCCTTTCCGCCGCACTACCGTCGCTGGCTCGAACAGGACATGACCATCTCGACGGTGCTGTCGGTGGGGTCGGTGCTGCTGCTGTTCGGGCTGTTCTTCCGCTCGCTGCGCATCCTGCCGGTGGTGCTGCTGCCGCTGGGCATCGCGGGGCTGTGGACGGCCATCTCGGCCGCGGTCTTTTTCGGGCGGCTGAGCGGCGTGAGCATGGCGTTTGCCAGCATCCTCGTCGCCATCGGCATCGACGTGCCCATCCAGATCTACAACCGCCTGCGTGAGGAGCTGGGCCGCCGCCCGGACACCTCGCCGCAGACGGTGGTGCGCGAGGTCGTCTGCCTGCTCGCCGGGCCGGCGGCGATGGCGACGCTGGGGCCGGCGGTGGTCTTTTTGGCGTGCGGGCTCAGCGACTACAAGGGGCTGAATCAGCTGGGCGTGCTGGCCGGCCTCGGCCTGATCCTGAACTGCATCGCCATGCTGACGCTGTTTCCGGCGCTCCTGCTGGTGCTGCCCAGCCGGTTCTGGCATCGGCTGCCCAAGCTGGCTGCACCCACACGCAGCCCTCTGTGGGCGCTGGGGCGACTGGGTGCGCGCCATCCGCGGCTGGTGCTGATGCTGGCGCTGGGTACGCTGCTGTGCGCCCTGCCGTGGGCGCGGCGGATCGAGTTTTCCGAGCGCCTGTTTGCGCTTGAGCCGGGCGACATGCCCCCCGCGCTGGCGCAGGCCGAGATCTCGCGCCGCTTTGGCGAACAGCAGCGCTTCCTGGTCGCGCTCATCGAGGACAGTGACCCCGATCGGGCCCTGTGGCGCGGCGATCTGTGGCAGACCGAAGCCGAGCGGCTGCGCCAGGCGGGCCTGCTGCGCGGCTACGAGGCGATCGCGACGATGGTGCCGTCGGCGGCCACGCAGGCGCGGCGGCGGGCGCGGCTCGAAAAGCTCCAGCTGCCGGCGGCGGCGGCGCAGCTTCAGCAGGCGCTGGACCAGGCCGGCTTTGATACCGCGCCGTTCGCAGAGTCGCTGGAGCGGCTGCGCCAGGCGCCGGGGAACCTGACGCCGCTGACGCTCGACGATCTGGGGCGCACCGAGCTGGGCTTCCTGGTGCGCAGCCACGTCGCCGAGCTGGCGCCCTCCGGCCAGGGGCCGGAGCCCGACAAGGGCCATCGGCTGGTCGCGGTCTATCTGTTTGCGCCGGCCGACGAGCACCTGGGCGCCGCGGTGACCGCCCTGCGCCGCTTTGCCGCCGGTCCCGCAGGCGGGGCGCTGACCGGTCTGCCGCTGCTTGAGGACGAGCTGCGCCATCTGCTCACCACGGACCTTTTGCGCGTGACCGGCGCTTCGCTGCTGGCGGTGGTGGTCATGCTGCTGCTGTACTACCGGCGCGGGCGACCATTTCTGGCCGTGTTTCTGCCGCTGTCGGTGGCGTGGGTGATGTTCGCCGCGGCGCTGGCGCTGCTGCACATTCCGCTGAACCTGTACAACCTGCTGGCGGTGCCGCTGTGCATCGGCTACGGCATCGACGACCACATCTTCCTGGTGCACCGGCACGAGGCGACCCCGGCTGCCGAGCGCGATCCTGCCGTTGTACTTAGTACAACGGGACGGGCGATCGTGCTGACCACGCTGGCGACGGTGGCGGGCTTTGCGGGGCTGCTGCCCGCGCACTTTGTCGGGCTCCAGCTGCTCGGGCTCTCGGGCGCGCTGGCCGTGGGGCTGTGCCTGCTGGCGGCGTTCCTGGTGCTGCCGGCGCTGCTTCAGCTGCTGTGGCCGGGGCAGGGCCGGCCCGAGCAGCGCTAGCGCCTACTCGAACGTGCGGACGTTGCTGCGGCTGAAGGCCGGCCACTCGGGCGTGCGCAGTCCGTCGCCGTCGAGCGCAGCCTCGTCGAACCAGGGCGACAGGGCGGTGTCTTGCAGGTTGCGCAGCACGTGGAACTGCTGCGCTGGCATGTAGCTCTGCCCGAGCAGCAGGTAGCGCTGGCCGCCGCTGGCTACCGCGACATCCAGCACCACGACCACGTGCCCGGGATGGCCGCCCTGGATCAGCACATCGCCGGCCTGAACGGGGCCGCTGCGCCGCCCCAGCTCTGCCTGTAGCGAGGCGCTGCCAGCGTCGGAAAAGAGCTGGGTCAGATAGCGCCCAAAGCGCGCCCGATCGGCACCTCCCGAGTAGGCCAGCACCTTGGGTCGGCCGGGCTCGGGATGAAAGCGGATATCGGCAAAGCGCCCGACCCAGTACAGATACTCGGCGCGCAGCCGCATCGCAGCGTCGGCGCACTGCTGCAAGTCGCGCTTGCCGACATCCAGGTCGACAACCGCAGCATGCACGTCCTGGCGCGACTTTTTCTGCCCGTCGTAGAGCAGCACCGGCGAGCCCGCCGGCAGCAGCGGCAGGTAGCGCAAAAACGCGGCAAAGCTCCCGGCTTCCGCAGCGACCCGCCTGGCCCCCGGCGGCGGCGAGAAGCGGCTGACCAGAGACTCGGTCGCGGCCTGGGGCTGCCACGGGTACATGGGCACTTCGGCGGGGCGCGCGGCGTGGGCGCCAGTCTCCAGCGCCGCGGTCAGCAGCAGGGCAAGCCAGCGCAGCGACTTCATGGCTGGCACGCGGGGTCCAGCAGCTCGGGACGATACTCGAAGTGCATCGTATCGTAATGGTACCAGCGGCCGCCCCAGATGAAGCCCTCAGACTCGAACGCCTCGACGAGAGCGGCGGGGATCGGGCGCAAGAACGGCTTCTGCGAGTTGCCCTGCAGGTTGTGGTCCCAGCGCCAGTACTCGCAGCGCTTGGGGTCGATGTCGATCGCGATGCCGAACGAGTGCGCGCTCAGCCGGTCCGTGCCGGCGATGGGCCGATAGACATAGGCGCCGCCCGGCCGATCGAGCCACGGGCGCAGCGACGGATTTTTGGCGATGGCCGCTTCGATCCGGCCGCGCACCCGCTCCAGCGCCGGGGCAATCAGGCGATGCACGTGCAGCCGCGTCCCGAACCAGCTCACCCACGTCAGCTGCTCGATCTTGTCCACCTGCACCGGAAAAATCGCCGCCAGAATCGCGGTCACCCGCACCCGCCCCGGATCGTGATCGATGCCCGGCTCCCGTCGCTGTGGCCCCGTCTTGTACGGCACCGCAAACTGATCCTGGACATCGGGCCTAGCCAGCTGCGTCTCAAAATCCTTTGCCGCCCCATCGTCCCAGATCACCCGCTCTCCCGACGGCAGCCGCAGGTACCAGCGCCCCTCGCTCAGCTCCGACTTGAGCCCATAAAGCCGCTCATAACAGCCCAGCGGCCTCGGCATCTCACTCGGCTCCGCCCCAGCATTTCCCGCCAGCAGCAGCCCCAAAAATCCCCAAAAAACCTTCACCGACCAAAAGAATACCGCCCCCCCACCGCCGCGCGGTCGAAAAAAACCGCGCGAGTTACCGCGCGGTGGGAGGGAGGCTCACTCGGCTTTGCCGAGTGAGGGAGGGCGGGAAGAGCCCTCCCCCCAAAAACCTAAACAATGGAGGCGCCGGGAGTCGAACCCGGGTCCGAAAGTGCTTCACAGGGATCACTACGTGTGTAGCCAGTATTTGTTTCACCCTGTGGCTCGCCTACTGGCAGGCTCACCTTCGGGCAATTCCGCCTTTATTTCGCGACTGCCGCGACGGACATCAGCAGAAGCTAGCTCGTTTATTTTGACACCCCATCTCAGGTCACGAACCCTACCCGAGGGGGGCGGCTCTCTTACTGGGTATTAAGCAGCGAGAGCGTACGCGTTATCGTTCGCGGTTGTTTTTTTTCCGTTGGATTTACGAGGTGGCGGATCCTCGACACGCGACCTACCGCGGAGTTCACTCCCGTCGAAACCGTTACGCCCCCGAAGGAAGAAGTTGTTAGGAACAGCCTAGACACGCGGCGGATCCTCGTCAACCCCTTCTTGGCTGTGTAAACTCGTGACTATCGCCAACATCATGCCTCAGCCAGCGACATCAGCCCCGGGAGCTTCGAGCGCCGGCCCGCGCCTCATCTTGGCAGCGGTCGCGCGGGTGCGCCGTCGGCTGCGGGCGCAGGCGACGCTTCAGGCGGCGGTGTACGGCCTGCTGACGGGGGCGGTGGTGCTGCTGGTCGC
>Ga0075163_10005464_pt1 | contig 16944 bp, 13 predicted proteins | sample JI1023141ADNA_FD_71478 | JGI IMG/M metagenome (GOLD analysis project Ga0075163, IMG submission 71478) | Wastewater effluent complex algal communities from Wisconsin, to seasonally profile nutrient transformation and Carbon sequestration -... | ecosystem: Engineered > WWTP > Effluent > Algae...
TGCCGCCCGCCTTCTTGTGTCCAGTATTTTTGCGACTTATGAAGACGCTTCAGGCATTTCACCAGTATTTCGAGGGAAATTGGTGTTTCTACGGCGGTTCCGCCCTGTTTTTCTGCTGCTTCAAAGGTTGAGCGCCCCAAGCGCCACTCGCAGACGTTTTTTACGCCATGGAACACCTCCAGCGCAAGCCCGTTTATGCGCAGCTTTGGTGGAATGCGTTCATTCGTTTCGGCAGCATAGTTGGTGATAAGCGCTTCGTAAGCATCAGAAATAAAATAATCCGGCATTCCTGAGTGCTGACGGCTCACCGCCAACACAGCAGACTCAAGATTTTGTAGGACATCTTGGTATTCTTCTTCAACGGGGAGGCTCATAGTTTTGTATGGAAAATGTGATAAAAAAAGCAGTATTGATGCGGTGTTGACGGTCTGTGCGCTTTACGCTACTCAAACAGCCCTTCGTCGCGGTGCAGGAGCAAAATGGCATTATGCGGCACAACGACGTATTTGCGCTCGTTGAAGCGCAGTTCCACCGCATATTTTTTGAGATAGATTGCCAAGTCGCCCATGCGGGCTTGCAGAGGAACGTACTTAACTTGCTCGTCACTTTTTTGCCACGGCTCGGTGTCGCCTGATTGCGGCACAGCGTAACCGGGACCGACCTTGATAACATAACCGCTTGAAGCCTCGTCCTGCCCTTCCACGCCAGGCGGCAGAATCAGTCCGGCTTTGGTTTCGCCTTCTTGGGTGCGGGGTTGAATCAGAACACGGTCGCCGACGACGATAAGTTGCTCGGCAATATTGATTTCTAAATCAAGCATGAACATTGACGTTAGTGGGAAGAAAGCAGTTTGTAAGCACGAATATACGTCATTTTGCAGCATTGTACAATGCCTCTACCACGACGCAACGACGCTCAGCATCAACACGGTAGCGCACACGCCACGTTTGGTAGGCATATTCATATTCCTCGCCCCCCGTCCCCCTGAGAGCACGTATCCGCCTGTACGGATGTGGGAACGGGTCGTGCTGAAGGACACGACGTATTGTGTCCTCCATTGCCGGATGTTCACCAAGCACAGCAGCAAGTATTTGCGAGGCTTCGGGCGCAAATTCAAGCGTAAATTGCTTATCGTCCGGTAGATCTTCCAGCCATCCTGTCCGCGAATCGGGAAAGGAGTCGTAGAGCGGGATATAAGGCTTAATATCCACAATCGGCGTACCGTCCAGCAAATCGCAATTCCCCACACGCAGCACTAAGCCTTGCACATCCAGCACTTCCACGACCGACATTCCGAGCGGGTTCGGGCGATATGGCGCACGGGTGGCAAATACGCCCCGCTTCACGCGCCCTCGCGGTGGCAGCACTTTCGGCTTCCAGCGCGCTTTGCCGCCATTGATATTCTCGTGAAAAACATACAAGAGCCAGACCCGCTCAAACCCTTGTACGTCAGCAAGCGCTTGTTCATAATTGCAATGGGGAAAGAGCCACACAAGCGCTTGATTGCTGTGGTCTTGGTGGTTGTGAAGCGTTTCTTCATTTTGCGTTGGAAGCGGTTGTCTGGGAGCATCGTACTTGCGCCCGAAGCGCGTGGAAATCACGCCGATTGGCTCCAATGCGTATCTCACGGATTCGAGTTCGCTTTCTCGCTTTTCCTCGTCATGTTCCTTCGGCTCTTGCTTTTTCACGCTTTTATGCTCCTCCTTGGTTTACAAGCGGCATTTCAACAATAAACGTCGAACCGCTTCCAAGCACACTTTCCGCCCAGACGCGCCCACCGTGCAATTCCACAATTTGCTTCACAATTGCCAGCCCCACACCGTTAGACGATTCATTACCGGTGGGACGAGCAGAAAGACGTTGAAAAAAACCGAATAATTTGCTGCGGTCTTCCTCCGTCAAGCCGGGACCTTGGTCGCGGACTTCGAGACGCGAGGAGGCGTGATTGCGCTTGACCGAAATATGAATCTCCGCGCCAAACGGCGAGTACTTGACGGCATTGGAAACAAGATTTTCCACCACCTGTCCAAGCCGGACTATATCAGCACAAACCATGCAGGAAGACTCGATATCGAAGACGATGCTTTGTGATTTTTGCTCTGCTGCCATTGTATGTGCTTCGGAAGCATTTACGCAGACGTAAGCGAAGTCAACAACTTCTTTGGAAAGCTCCATGCGCCCCATTTCAACGGCGGAGAGATCCAGAATATTTTTGATAAGGTCGAGCATTCCTGCTGCCGAGCGCGACATCGCCTCCATCATCGGCAGAAAGCGGCTGGAAGGCTCAAGTTCGGAAAGCACAAGCTCCGCAAAGCCAATGATAGCACCAAGAGGATTTTTCAAATCGTGCGCGGCGATAGAAAGAATGCGGGTTTTGAAGCGATCCGCCTCAGCCAGTTTACCGTTCGATTCTTCCAACGCCGTATTCTTGAGCGCTAATACGGCATTAACCTCCTGAATTTCTCGCGCTTGGCTGTCCAGAAGGGTTATTTGACGGCGAATTTCTACGGTACGCTCGTCCACCAAACGCTGCAATTCACGGTTTCGTCGCTCTATGCTTCTAATGCGATTTCGGTACATACTCCACACAAGAGCAAGTACAGAAAACCCCGCTCCCAGCCGAAACCACCACGATTTCCAGAACGGCGGACGGATAACAACGCGAAGTGCGGCATCGTTTTGCGACCACACACCATCGCTATTGGCTGCACGAACGCGAAAGACATACTCGCCCGCGTCTAAATTGGTGTAATTCACCGAGCGCTGCGTACCTGCTTGAATCCAGTTTTCGTCGAAGTTTTCGAGTTTGTATGCGTATTGGTGTTTCAAAGGATTCACATAATCCAGCCCGGCAAATTCAAACGAAAAAAACGTGTCGGTATATTCCAATTCCAGCGTAGTTTTCTCTGTAACGGCACTATCAAGCGGTACGAGACGGTTAAATTTGCGGAAACCCGTAATGACGACATCCGGCGAGTGTGGATTATCCCGAACACTATCGGGATGAAACAGTGTAAAACCGCCCACGCCACCAAACGCCATCATACCACTTGCAAACTTGGTATAAGCGCCTCTGTTAAATTCGTTACTCTGCAAACCATCGCTTGCTTCAAATGCCCGAATACGGTAGCTTGGCTGCTCGGCGGGCTTGGTCGTATCAGCGCAGATCAGCACGGCAATTCCCTTGTTCGTGCTTATCCACAAGCGCCCACGGCGGTCTTCCAAAATTCCGTACACAATTTCGTTTGGAAGCCCTTGGTCTGCTGTGAAGCGTACTAACTCTTGTGCGGCACCCTTTTTACTTTTATCCCACCGATACAAACCACCGCCATACGTGCCGTACCAAAGCGCACCACGTCTGTCTTCGCAGATACTTATCACGTTACGCACCGCAATACTTGCCGTATCGCCGCGCAGAAATTGCACCGTCGGCAGAAAGTTGCCGGAAGCAGTGTCGAATTGGCGAAGCCCTGCGCCCCACGTCCCCACCCACAGTGTACCGGAGCGATCGTGATAGAGCGTTTGAACGGAAGTCAATCTGTCTCGGCGAAGCGAAAACTTCGTAAAGCGCACAATACCTTGCTGCAAAGACATTCGGTCAAGTTTATTCAGTTTCCCGTCATCGGTTCCAGCCCATAGATTTCCTTTATTATCTTCGCTCAACTTCCAGATATAGTTATTGCTGATGGATGTAGTATCCGATGTACTGTTGCGATATGTCGTGCATCGTTTCAAAGAACCGTCGGAATTACGGTCGAAACGGCATAAACCACCACCAAATGTGCCTATCCAAAGCGTCCCAAAGCGGTCTTCGTGTATGGCACGAATGTAATCATATCCCAAGGATGCCGGATTATTACTCTCATGCCGAAAGACCGTAAAAATGCGTGTTTTGGGATCGAATCGGTTCAAACCGCCGCCGTAGGTGCCTATCCAGACAATCCCTGCATGGTCTTCATGAAGGCAAAGAACGTCGTTGTGGCTGAGGCTATTGGGGTGCTTGGGGTAATGCCGATAGGACGTAAAACGCTCATCGAATATACTGTGCATCCGCAAACCACCGCTATTGGTCGAAATCCAGAGCACACCCGCACGATCTTCTTTTACACCGAGAATCGTGTACACACCAGTATCATTTCCACTATCATCCACATCCAGCGCGTAGGTATGGAATGATCCTGTTTCATGATTCAGCGTTTGCAAGCCACCTTCCTGCGAGCCTATCCAAAAGCGCCCATCACGGCTTTCATAGATGGTATTGATGAAATTATTTGCTAATTCACGTGGAGAAGAACCTTTGCTCCAATGACGGAGAACGCTTCTGGTCTCAGGGTTAAAACAATACAGCCCTGTATTAGTCGTGCCGAGCCAGAGCATCCCTCGTTTGTCTTTGTAAATGGGACGAATTGGCTCATTCGGAGTAGAAATTACCCCCAAGGCGCAGTAGGTAAACGCCCCTCCTGCGCGGTCGAAAAGATGGAGTCCCTTTACTGTTCCCACCCATAAACGTCCTTTATCATCCTCACAAAAACTCATAATTCTACCACTACGCAGTCCCTGAGAATTATCAAGCCCCGGAGCATAACGCACAAAATGCTGCGCCGCACGGTCGAACATATACAAGCCGCTTGTTTGCATACCAATCCAGATGTTTCCTTGACGGTCTTCATAGAGAAAAAGTACCCCGTCAGCACCGATACTATGCGGATCAGAAGGATTATGACGATATGTGGTGAAGCGGTCTATTTTCGGATTCCAAACGCTTATCCCCTGCGCTGTGCCTACCCATAGCATTCCTACGCGGTCTTCGAGTAATGCAGCAACCCAATTATGCGCAATCGTTGTGCTATCACGGTCATTATGGCGAAAAATGGTAAACGAATAGCCATCGTACCGATTCAGTCCATCGGATGTGCCAAACCACATGAATCCACGACGGTCTTGTAAAAAGTCTTGGACACTATTTTGTGACAAGCCATGTTCAACCGTTAAACGCTTGGTAGAAAGAGGTGTTTGAGCCAATGCCCCGGAGACAATAGCCAGAATAGCAAAAAACAATGTCCAACAGCATCGTAGCATAGTTCTCCTAAGTCCATGATGGTTTTAATCTCTGATGGTTGTAGCTTAGTACATGGCGATTTACGACAAAAGTTTTCTTGAAGAGCCGCGTAATTGCTTGCCTCCGTTTGTGCCAATCGCGCCTTGCGTGCGCTGTGTGCGCGTGATACGGAACTGTCCGATAAGCTGCTGAAGCTCTTCGGCTTGCGTTTGTAGCCCCTGTGCGCTTCCGGCGATATTGCCCACACTTTGCACCGATTCCTCAATGACATCAGCAATCGTACCCACGCTTTGCGCCATGACGTTGCTGGTGGTGGCTTGCTCTTCGCTGGCGGTGGCAAGCTGGCTCATCACGTCCGATACGCGCTCGGTACGCTGCAAAATCGCAGAAAATGCGTCGGCAGTCCGAGTCAATGCCTGCTGCCCTTCGTTCACAAGGCGCGTACCGGCTTGCATGGAGCCGACAGCTTCGCCTGTGTCGCGCTGAATGATTTTGATGGTATTGGAGATTTCTTTCGTGGCTTTTTGTGTGCGCTCGGCGAGCTTGCGGACTTCATCAGCAACAACCGCAAAGCCCCGCCCCGCATCGCCCGCACGAGCAGCTTCGATAGCGGCATTCAGCGCAAGAAGGTTCGTTTGGTCGGCAATCTCGTCAATCACCTGAATAATTTCGCCGATTTGTTCGCTAGACCTGCCCAAAGCACTGATTTTGTCGGCACTCTGAATCACCACGTTTGAAATACTACGGACGTTCTCCATCATGCTTTGCATTGCGCCGTTGCCTTGCTGTGCGTCGTCATTGGCGAGCGAGGCTTCGTGCGCCGCGAGCGATGTTTGCTGTGTCGTTTGCTCAATCGTGGCAGACATTTCCTCCACCGCACTGGCAACGTGCCCTGCCTGCGATGATTGCTTTTGAGAAGAACTCGTCAGTCCTTCGGTGGCGCTTGAAATCTCACTGGCAGCGTACACGGTGCGGTCAGCACTTTCAGCCACGCGGGCAAGCATCGCTTCCACATTTTCGATTGTCTGATTGAGCGCGTGCGCCAGTTTGCCGATATTGTCATCGGCGCTGCTGGTGCTGGATTCCGGCACGCGCACGGTGAAATCGCCCTCAGCAACGCGGCGGATGTGCTGCAATAACTCTTCGACGCTTTTGGTCAAATATTCTTTTTGCGACTCCGACCGTGCTAAATCTTGCGCGGCGCGGCGCTCGGACTCAGCTTTCATCTCTTCGAGCTTGTGATAATCTTCTTGCGCCTTGCGCTCCGATTCGGCGCGTGTTTCAGACAGAAGTTCTGTAGTTTCCTCCTTGCTTAATTCGCTCTGTGCGCTAATAGAATTGATAAACAACACGAGGAATATGGTTGAGGTCAATGTTACATACACAATTTGCTGCGGAGGAATACGAATTAGCGGCAAAGGGACGATGGCGTTAATCTCCAACACAAACAGCCCAATGACAAGAAGCATTGTGCCAATACCAATGGTTCGCCCAAACTTGAAGCCACCCAGATTAAATGCCAGTATTGGTGCGGCAATGAAGAAATAGTGAATGTTTGATTTGATACCGCCAAAACTAAAGAAGAGAATCGTAATAACGACAATGTACGTCCCGACAAGCAAGGCAACGGGCTGTTTCAGCGAAGCACTTTGTTTCATCAGTGTTGGTGTAAAAGCAGTAATCACCGCCGCAAAGAGCATAGGAATATCGACGAGGGTAAACCCCACAAAAAATAAATCCTGAACAATACTCAAAAGAGAGAGCACCATGAGCGTAAAAGAGACCGTAACCAGCAAACGAGCGCGACGAAATTCATCGGCATCTTGGCGCAACGATTCAGGAATGAACGAGAGGATGAGTGAACGCAGCATATCAGCAAGTTCCTTTCTGTCTTGGTTGTGAGACAGCGTGAAAAGTGAAGTGGACAATTTTTCACAAACTACAAAACTTCATCATAAAAAACGAGCGTAAAAAACGAAAGGATTCATGCGCTTTTGGAACAAGTTCCTAGAGAAAAATTTGCTTTTCCATTCTGAATCATTTACATTGCAACACCTCAAAAAAACAACCAATGACGATTTGCAATGCAGCACAATTACATTTTTGCATTGCACCTCAACGAAAAACCTCAGTACCCTTAATGACCGTTCTCACTTCTCATAGCGCCGTATTCTGTTCAATGATGAACGCTTGCATGATGCCCCAAATGTGTGGCATGATGATGTGCTGCTATGTACCTCCAATGAAGGTGAGAATGTTGTTGTAATGAACAAGACTACGAATCAGATTACAAGCCATTCCCCTTCACGGAGAATGGCTTTTTTGTTGATATTTTTTTCACATTTTTTCATTTTTTGGAGTATTCTCGCATGAGCACACAAACAGCACAAACCGCCACCAACACAGCAATCCCAAACGTTATTCTCCGTTTGGGCGACACAGCACCAAACTTCACCGCCGAGACCACGCAAGGTCCGATTGACTTCCACGCTTGGCTGGGTGATAGCTGGGGCGTTCTCTTTTCGCACCCCGCTGACTACACGCCCGTCTGCACAACCGAACTCGGCACAACGGCAAAGTATAAAAACCAATTCGACGAGCGCAATGTGAAAGTCATTGCACTCAGTGTTGACCCGCTTGAGAAGCACCTCTCGTGGATTAACGACATCAACGAAACACAACACACAACGGTTAATTTCCCGCTCATTGCTGACCCAGACAAGCGTATTGCCTTGCTCTACGGCATGATTCATCCCAACGCTTCCGAAAACGCAACTGTGCGCTCGGTGTTTGTGGTTGGACCGGACAAAAAAATAAAACTCACGATTAACTATCCGGCTTCCACGGGCAGAAATTTTCTTGAAATTCTTCGTGCTATTGACTCGCTTCAGCTTACCGCCAACTACGGCGTTGCTACGCCTGCCAACTGGCAACATGGCGACGATGTGGTTATTGTACCGGCTGTCGCGGATGCAGACGTGCCCACACGCTTCCCAAAAGGCGCTACCTACCTGAAACCGTACTTGCGCATTACGCCTCAGCCCAATCTATAAGTTTTTATTGCTCATATATTTTTCAACGGTAGTACAACCGCATTTTACCTTCTTTTTCATTCAGAGAGTTTTTTATGTCATCACAACCTGTTTCCCAGCCTTCTGCTTCTCAGCCTTTGCGGAACAACCGTCCATTGGACATTCCGCTCCCCATCGTCAATTTCAGCCGCGCAATCTATGTTGTGGCACTGGCAACCGCGCTTGCTTTGCAGCAACCGATTATCACGTCCGCTTTGCTGTTCGTCGTCGCGCTTGGCGTTGCGGGCGGTGCGCGGTGGAATGTTCTTGGTCGTCTTGGGCGTATCATCTTTGGGAAGCGCATTGCGGCTAACCCCGCCGTGCCTTTGGAAGATGCGCGGCTTATTCGCTTTAACAACCTGATTGTTATTGGGCTGCTGGCGGCGGCGCAAATCGCATTTTGGATTACACGCACACCAATCATCGGATGGGTATTTGTGGGATTCATCATTGCGGCAAGCGTTGCGGCATTAGCTGGTTACTGCGTGGGCTGCGTACTGTACTACCAATTCAAATTGCATAAATACAAGTTTCTTGGCGAATCATAAATTGTCGTGTATATTTTGGACGGACGGGATACAAAACTTCCCGTCCGTTTTGTTATTGCAACGTAGGCGGCGCATCAAATCATATTTCTCAACCATCTATTCATATTTTCCATGAAAGAAATTAGCGTAACCGAACTAAAAGCACTTTTCGATGCAAACGCAGATTTTCAACTTATTGACGTTCGCGAACCGCATGAAATCGCTATTGCCAGCATTGGCGGCGAAAACATCCCACTTGGAGCTGTCCTTCAGAACACATCGGCTTTTGCCCGCGACAAACAGGTCGTCGTGTACTGCCGTAGCGGGAAACGCAGTGGCGATGCCGTTCTTGCTTTGGAACAAGAACATGGCTTCAACAATCTCTACAATCTCAAGGGCGGTATTCTTGCGTATGCCGACCAAATCGACCCTTCTCTCACCAAGTATTAACACTTCTCCCCGTAGCATTTATGCCACACACAGAACGTTTCGATAACTTTGAAACCAACGCCATTCGTCTTCAGAATGAACGCGCTGAGCGTGAACACTCCGTTCCGATTTACATGAGTTCCAGTTTCGTTTTTGAGGATGCCGAGCAAGCGCGGGCGATGTTTGCCGACGAAATTTCGGGCAATATCTACACGCGCTTCTCCAACCCGAACAACAGCGAATTTATCGAAAAACTCTGCGCTCTGGAAGGCACGGAAGACGGCATTGCGACGGCTTCCGGCATGGCGGCGATGTGGACGAGTCTGGCGGCGTTTCTTCGGAGCGGCGACCACGTATTAGCTTCGCGTTCACTTTTTGGCTCGACGCATCAGATTTTGACGACGCTGCTGCCGCGCTGGGGCATCACCAACGCTTACGCCGACATTGCCAAGCCGGAAGAATGGGAAGCGCTGATTCAGCCGAATACCAAAATGATATTTGTCGAAACGCCCTCCAATCCTGCTCTGGACATCATTGACCTTGAGTGGCTGGGGAAACTCGCCCGCAAGCACAACGTCATTTTGAATGTCGATAATTGTTTCGCAACGCCGTATTTGCAGACTCCCGCCAAATACGGCGCGGACTTGGTGACGCACTCCGCCACGAAGTTCATTGACGGACAAGGACGCGCTATCGGTGGCGCTGTGCTGGGGCGAGCAGACCTCATCAAGGAAGTACGCTTCTTTGCGCGGCACACGGGTCCCGCCATGAGTCCTTTCAACGGCTGGATTCTTTCCAAAAGCCTCGAAACGCTTGCTGTGCGCATGGAACGCCATTGCCAAAGCGCTCTTGCACTCGCCGAACGCTTGCAATCAAATCCCCACATCGCCTACGTCAAATACCCCTTTCTGCCTTCGCACCCGCAGTACGACTTAGCGCGTCGGCAAATGCGTTTGGGCGGCGGCGTGATTACGTTTGAACTCAAAGGCGGCATTGAGCAAGGACGGCGCTTCCTGAACGCACTCCAAATGCTGTCGCACACTGCCAATCTAGGCGACACCCGCACCATTGCGACGCATCCCGCCAGCACGACGCACTCCAAACTCAAGGAGGAAGAGCGTCAGGCGGTGGGCATCACACCGGGGCTGATTCGTGTGTCGGTGGGGCTTGAGCATCTGGACGACATTACGCGGGACATTGAGCAAGCAATCACAGCTTCGGCGTGAAAGATTGTGAAAGATAGAGACTGCGCTATTCCTGCTTGGTTACCGATAACAAAAACACTAATTTGTGCAGAAAATGCTTCCACCATTTTCTGCACAACATTATGAACACGAAAGCACTCGCAACCTTCCTCAGCGAACTTGCCGCCAACAACGCAAAAGCATGGTTCGATGCCAACAGAGACCGTTACGACGCGCTCCGCAAGGATTGGATGGAACTGATTGAGGCTGTGATTGTGGGCGTGGCGGGCTTCGATAGCAGCATACAAAACGTCGAGCCGAAGCAGTGTGTGTTCCGCATTAACCGCGACATTCGTTTTTCTAATGATAAAACCCCCTACAAGACCAATTTTTCGATAGTTATTTCCCCTGAAGGCAGAAAAACACTTGGTCCGTCGTACTATTCGCACATTGACAGCAAGGGGGAAATGTTCATAGCGGGTGGAATCTGGATGCCGGAAAAAGAACAGTATGCCGCTATTCGCGCGTACATTGCCGAACATCCCGACCGCATAGAATCAGTACTTGCTGACAAAACCTTCAAAACTGTTTTCGGCGACTTTGACCGCTCCAACACACTCACCCGCCTCCCCAAAGGCTACGAAGACGACGTGCCACATCCCGACCTTATCAAACTCAAAAGCTATGTTGTGCAAAAGTCGTTTCCTTGGAAATCGAAGGACGACGACACGCTGGAACAAGAGCTAGTACGCCACTTTGAGGCAATGTATCCGCTTGTGAAGTGGCTGCGCGAGGCGCAGAAAGTGTAAATTTGCTACACGATACAAATTGGATGTCTTCGCTTTACGAGCTTGAATTCAAGGCAGGTAACAACCGCAATCATCAATTTTTCTACAACAATCAGCCACACAATGCACATCACACAAGAACATCTGGACACTATCGTGGAACGAGCAAAAGCTCTGCGCTTGCGCAAAGTTATTCTCTTCGGCGGTGCGCTGGAACACCCCGACGACACGGAAGATATTGATATTGCCATTGCAACTGAAGAAGGTGGGAATTTTCTTGAGTTTGCCGTTGACTTGGAGCGTACACTGCCGTCCGTGTGGGTGGACGTTGTACCGATTCAACCCAACACACCGTTTATCGAATATATTGAGCGTAAAGGGCGCGTTCTCTATGCTGTATGATAATCAAAGCCAAAAGAGATTTTGGCACGATGCTTGCAAAGCCTGATACCATGCGCCCTTTGCGCTTCGCTCATGTCTCACAATCAAACACCACTCGCCCATGAACTCAAACAACCGTCTCAGCACGAAACAATTCGCTATGAAACGCCGTTCCTTTCTGCAAACAGCCGCCGGAGTAGCCGCTCTCGGCGCTTCGTCACAAATCATCGGCGGGATGCCGCTTCTGGCAATGTCTCCCGATAAATTTGGCGCTGAAGTGCAGAATAGCGATAATATCCTCATCGTCGTTCAGCTTTTCGGCGGCAATGACGGCTTAAATACGGTCATTCCGGCAGACGATGCAAATTACTATCGCCTGCGTCCGCAACTCGGCGTAAAAAAAGAACTGGCGACACGGCTTTTCGGTTCGCGGGTGTATCTGCATCCGGCACTGACCAATGACGTGCCCTTCGGCGGCTTCAAGCAGCTTTACGAAGATGGTCGTTTGGCAATAGTGCAGGGCGTGGGCTACGAAAACCCCAATCTATCACACTTCCGCTCGACTGATATTTGGCTCTCCGGCATTAATTCGTCACTCCCGTCGGCGCAATTTAACGACGGCTGGGTGGGGCGTTCCATTGCCAAACTCTATGCACCTTCCGGTAGCCAAATCCCCGACTACCCGCTTTGTGTGCAGATTGGCGGAACGCTTTCGATGCTGCTCAAAGACGATACGCGCGGCGATATGGGCATTGCACTTGCCGACCCCGAACAATTTTTCCAACTTGGGCAAGGCTTGTCACCGGATGATGCAGCACTTACTGATAATTCCACCTTTGCAAGCGAGTTCAACTACGTGCGCACCATTGCTCAGAAGTCCGATGCCTACTCGCAGCTTGTCAAAAAGGCGTTTGACAAGGGAACGAACACGGTGGACTACGGGACGGGACTGGCACAGCAACTCCGCATGGTGGCGCGACTTATTTCCGGCGGCTTACAATCGAAAGTGTATTTGGTGTATATGGGCGGTTTCGATACGCACGTGCTTCAGCAGCAGGCAGATGGCACGGGCGTACATCCCGCTCTCTTGCGCTCACTGGCAACTGGCGTAACTCAGTTCATGCAGGACGCACTCCAACAGCGCTTTGCAGACCGTGTTGTCGGCATGACCATTTCCGAATTTGGTCGTCGTCCGCAAGAAAACGGCTCGCTCGGCACCGACCACGGCGCGGCGGCGGTGCAGTTTGTCTTCGGCAACAACGTGAATGCGAACGTCTTCGGCAACCCTTACGACCTTTCCAATTTGAACAACAACGGCGATTTGCAATACCAATACGACTACCGCCGCGTGTATGCAAACGTCCTCCAATCGTGGTTTGGCGCTTCGGAACAGGATTCTACGGCTATTTTGGGCGAACGCATTGCGCCACTTGCCGTGATAAAATCTCGCCCGACAAGCGTGAACGACAATGCCCTTCGCGGCGCAAGCGGGAATGCGCTTTCGCTCTCACCGAATCCTTCCCAAGGCAGAAGTACACTGCGCTTTGAGTTACGCACAGCAGGCGAAGTGGATGTCTCGCTTTTCAGCACTGTCGGCAGACTGCAACGTACGCTTTGGAGCGGTTTTCTGCCGGAAGGTGCTCACGCAATTCCTGTGGATGTGGATGCGAGCGGCTCGTATATTTGCGTCGTGCGTGTGGGCGGGCGCGTAGAGACGGTGCCGTTTGTGGTTATGCGTTAATCGCACAAAAAATGTGCATTGCATTTCACTCTTGAAATCCATCTTCATCAGACCTATCCGTTTCATTCGTGTCCCGTAACACAATTTCACATCATAGAACGATTTTCCCATGAGCCGCTTCATATCAAGCATCATCCCTTCCAAGCACACCGAAATCGCGCCCGGAATGGCAGTGCGCCGCCCGATGCCGACGCTGAACCTTCGCCATGCCGACCCGTTTGTCTTTCTTGACCACATCGGACCAAGCCGCCACGAACCGCACACACCCAAGCACGATGGCACGGGCGCACATCCGCACAGAGGAATCATCACGGTAACGTACCTTTTCGACGGCGAAATGGAGCATTTCGACAGTTACGGTGGGCACGGTGTGGTGCGCTCCGGCGGTACGCAGTGGATGGTGGCGGGTTCGGGAATTGTGCATGATGAAGGCATGAGTGCTGACTTTGCCGAACGCGGCGGCACTACGCACGGTCTCCAACTCTGGCTTACGCTTCCCACGGCGCACAAAGATACAGCTCCGAAATACGGGTTGCTGGCTGCGGAAGAACTTCCAACCTTAGAACTACCGAACAATGCAGGTTTGCTCAAGGTCATTGCCGGCACATATCAGCATGACGGCACAATACTTTCTTCCGCCATGCCGCTCTACAGCCCGCTTGCAATCTATCATCTGCGGCTCAATGCTCATGCGGAAATTTCACTGTGGATACCGACAGACTTCCATGCAGCGCTGTATCTGACCGCCGGAACGCTGCTTGTGTCAGAAAATCAAACAGTAATGCGCGAGGCAGAACTCGCCCTGCTCACGAATGCGACATCCGAAAGTGATAGCCATGTACTTTGCCAGAACCCCACCAATGAAACACTCGACGTGATAGTTCTTGCCGGAAAGCCGCTTGGAGAGCCGATATTTATGCAAGGTCCGTTTGTGATGAATAGCAGAGAAGCCATTGCTACGGCATATAGCGACTATCAGGCTGGGAAATATGGCACGATTCGGCGCGGGTAAGTGCTCATTCACGCACATCCTCAAAGCGTTACTTCTTGTGAAGCAACGCTTTGAGTTATACGCCCTCAAGCAAATATCAATTAGGATTATGCAATTTCACCATATTGAGTTGAACCGACGGGGTTAAATCTTTGCAATTAAAATGCCCGTAGGGAGCGGCAGAATAGACCTTTTCGCCTGTTTGACCGGGAATGCGCGAAGTGTATCGCCCATAGACAAGATTGGCATAGCCGATAATTTCATCTACCGTTGACCAAATCGAATACCGATACGTGCCTTCATAGCCGGAACTGGAATTGATATCGGAGAGGATATTGGAAAGCCCAAATGGTCCGTAGGCATAGCCCGGATATAAGCCATTGGTCGAAGCGCAGGTTGGCGTGGAGCCACCCGTTTGATAGCACGAAACTAAACCCCAGTTTGCGCCCGCAATACCAACAAAAGCATCTACTTTTGAGGTGAGTGGTGAACCGAGATTATACGAACCGCCATTGAGCAAATCGTTTGCCGAGCCGCCCTTGATAGCTTTTCGCGCCAATGTTACCCCCATCGAATGTCCGATAATATCCACTTTTGATGCTCCCGTATATGCCAACACAGCCTCAATAAATCGGCGAATCCGTGTCAGATTGGGCTTAGAGTGATATTGTTGTGCTGAAAGTGCCGCACTGGCGGATCCCCAGGTAAGCGCGTACATTTCGGATGATTTATACCCTTGTGTCTGAAAATACTCAATCGAACTTGTCCATCCTGTTTGACCGAAAACCGTTCCAAGCGCCTTGTCGGAATTGCCATGAATGAATATCACAGGCTGATTGACGGGATTATCAGAAGCGCTCGTGCGTCCGCCATAGCAAGCAATATTGCCAAAGTTATCAGCTCCATAACCGTTATTCTGCAGCCACGTTGCAAAGTGGGAAGTAAAACCGGAGGCAACTGCCTGCACCGTCGGATTACCCTCCTTCGCCGCAAGCCCTCCTGCTACTGCCTCTTGCTCATCAGGCACACGCGCAGCACCTGTCCGAAGCGGTTCTTGCGCCGTACTGCAACCAATAACACCATACGTGATTAGCCCCAAAACAACAATCCGAAGTCCGAGACGGAATGGAAGTCTCATATCACACGCTCCTTGAACACAAAAAATGGAACACAAAAAGATTTATTATTTCATACGTTTGATTTATTTCAAACGATTTTTTTTCTTTTTGAACTTACAAATTTCTGTAACAAAAGTCAAGAGCACGCGAACAAATATTTGAAAAATCAATGATTTGTAAAAATTACTTGACAATGCTCGAAAATATCATTACGTTTGAAACAAATCAAACGATTCAAATATAACAAACGTTTTTTTACTTTTACTTTCAGGAGTTCGTTATGAAAAGCCAAACCGCGCCAACCGAGTTCTACACCCAGTGGATGGAAGGGCAAACCGCCTTGCTTAAAACATGGTCAGACGCTGCCACGCAAGCAGCAACAGCTTTCGCAGAAGGAAATCTTTCGGAGGCAATGAAAAAAAGCACCGAGGGATACAGCACAATAGCACAACATCAGCAAGAACAGGCTAAAAACTTGTTTTCAGAGGTAGCAAATCTTGGCAAAACAATGTCAACCGCCAATCCTTTTGCCCAAATGTGGGCAGCAGCCAGTGGTGTGGGAGCGAATGGCGTGGGAGCGAACGAAGCGGCTTCCACAAATCACGGCAACGGTCAAATCCCTTTTGCCGACCCAGCAGCAATGATGCAGTACTGGGCAAATTTCCAGAAGATGATGCCCAATCCATTTTCGGCGATGATGTGGCAGCCACCGCAGGATATATTCGCACAGTGGAATCGCTTTGCCGAAGCTGGTACGTCGTCATTTGCTCTTTTTGGCAGCATTACGAAAATGTACGAACAATGGCAGCAATTCTCGAAATCGTGGGGCGTTTCCGTGCAGAAAATGTATAGTCCTTTCGCAGAAACAATGCCCAATGGCGTTGCCAAAGATACCTTTCGCAATATGCTCTCGGGGGCGAATGTGTACATGAAATTATTTGAATTTTGGATGCCAGCCTTTGAGATGATGAAAAGTGGTACAACACCGACACCAGAAGATGTACAAAATCTCCTCAATCCGGCGAAATACAAAGAAGTAATTGACTCGGTTTTTGAGTTTATGATACCAAGCGCCACACAAGACCTCTATGCACAGATGAATGCCTTCGCTCAATCGCTCCATGTCTCCGGCAATCAGGCTTCGCGGACAATGATGGGCTTGATGGAGCAAAACGCACAGATGATTTTCAGCATGATGGCGAACAATCCCGAAGCTGCGCTGAAGGTCTATAATACGATGATGTCAAGCTATCAGCAGGCGCTCAGTTCCATGAACGCCCTACCGATGAACCAACGGCAAAGCGAGATAGTCGAAGTGGCACGGCGTATTCTTGAACGATTTGGCGAATACACCACCGGCATTACAAAATTTCAATATGTTCTCTACACCAGTGGTCAAAAAGCTATCGAGCAAGTAGCAGAGCAATTCTTTTCCGCAACCCGCTCCCGGAAAGCGCTCACCAATTTTGACGAGGTGTTTGCCGCATGGGTCGCAACAAGCGAGAACGTATTCAGCGAACTCTTCGACACACAAGAATATGCCGCCCTTCAGAACACACTTGCGCAAACAAGTTCGCTGCTCCATAAAGATTTTGAGCAGTTGTTCGAGGTCATGCTGAAAGACTTTCCCGTCGTTACGCGCTCGCAAGTGGACG
>Ga0075163_10005465_pt1 | contig 16943 bp, 15 predicted proteins | sample JI1023141ADNA_FD_71478 | JGI IMG/M metagenome (GOLD analysis project Ga0075163, IMG submission 71478) | Wastewater effluent complex algal communities from Wisconsin, to seasonally profile nutrient transformation and Carbon sequestration -... | ecosystem: Engineered > WWTP > Effluent > Algae...
TCGAGGGTGGTGACGAGCTTCTCGCGGCTCAGGTCGCGCCCCGTCTTGCGCAGGGCTTCGGCCATCAGCTTGGCGTTTATGAAGCCCTCCAGGCCGTAATAGCTGTAGCGGTTGTGCTTGGCGAAGGCCTGCAGGGCCTTGTGGTATTCCTTGACCACCGGCAGCGTGTCGTTCCACGGGTAGGGCATGACCTGGGAGATCCCCACGCCATGGGCGTCCTTGGCGCCCATCTCCCCGACCAGCAGGTCGGCACCGATCGGCGACAGGGTCGAGAACTGGGGCATCTGCCCGGCCTTGCGCATCTGGCGGATGAATTCGGCAGTGGGCTTGTAGAGCGTCACCATGATGACCGCCTGGGGGTTGCTCCTGGCGATCTGGGCGACAGCGGTTTCGACCTGGAGCGAGTTGCGCTCGACGGTGCCTTCGGCGACGGGCTTGAGCTTGTGGCGGGCAAGGGCCGCGACCACGCCATCCTTGCCCGACTTGCCGAAGCCGTCGTTCTGGTAGAACACCGCGATGTTGCTGATCCCCAGCCCGACCAGGTGATTGACGATGGCTTCGGTTTCGTCGGCATAGCTGGCCCGCAGGTGGAACATGTAGCGATTGACCGGGCTGCGCAGGCTGCCGGCGCCACTGATGGTGCCGAGCAGCGGGACTTTAGCTTCCGAGAACAGCTTCATCGCCTCGGTGGTGGGAGACGAGCCGTAGTAGGCCATCAGCGCGAAGGCCTTGCTTTCGTCGATCAGCTTGCGTGTGTTGGCAACCGTCTTGTCGGTTTCGTAGCCGTCGTCGAGGGTGACGAGCTCGATCTTCTTGCCATTGATCCCGCCAGCGCCGTTGATCTGGGCGAAGTAGGCGAGGGCGCCTTCCCGCATTTCCTTGCCATAGGCGCCGTTGGGGCCGGAAAACGGGGCCGACATGCCGAGGGTGATCGTGCCGTCGCCGATGCCAGGGTCGGCGGCTCGCGCGGGGGTGGCGGCGGTCAGCAGCAAACCGGTGCCCACGGCGGCAAGCAGGGACTTGAGCGTGTGGATGAGCATGGACGTTATTGTTTTTTGGTGATGAGGGGCAGACGTCAGCGAGTATAGGTCAAAGAAACAACGTGGACACAAGGCAAAAGGCCGGCGTCGTGATGACGTCGGCCTTTTGGAGAAAATGCTGCACTGCGGGACGTAAACTGGCTCAGCCGCTGAAGAAATCCTTCACCTTGTCCATCCAGGATTTGGCCTTCGGGTTGTGCCGCTCGGCGTTGCTGGAGGCAATTTCGTCGAACTCGCGCAGGAGCTCTTTCTGGCGGTCGGTGAGCTTGACCGGGGTCTCGACCACCACGTGCACCATCAGGTCGCCGGGGGCGTGGCTGCGCACGTTGCGGATGCCCTTGCCGCGCAGGCGGAACACCTTGGCGCTCTGGGTTTCGGCCGGGATGCGGATGTTCGCCGCGCCGTCGAGGGTCGGGATCTCGATCTCGCCGCCGAGGGCTGCGGTGGTGAAGCTGATCGGCATCTCGCAGTGCAGGTCGTCGCCGTCGCGCTGGAAGACCGGGTGCTGCTTGATGTGGATCTCAACGTACAGGTCGCCGGCCGGCCCGCCGTTTACGCCCGGCTCGCCGTGGCCGCCGTGGCGCAGGCGCATGCCGTCGTCGATGCCGGCGGGGATCTTCACCTCGAGGGTCTTCTGGCGCTTGACGCGGCCGGCGCCGCCGCAGCTCGTGCAGGGCTCGGGGATGATGCGGCCGCTGCCGTGGCACTTCGGGCAGGTCTGCTGGATCGAGAAGAAGCCCTGCTGGATGCGCACCTGGCCGGCGCCACCGCAGGTGGGGCAGGTCTTGGGCTGGGTGCCGGGCTTGGCGCCGCTGCCGTGGCAGGCGCCGCATTCTTCCTGGGCGGGGATGCGGATGGTCTTTTCGGCGCCGCGGGCGGCTTCTTCGAGGCTGATCTCGAGGTTGTAGCGGAGATCGGCACCGCGGTAGACGTTGGAACGCCCGCGCCCGCCTCCGCCGCCGCCACCGAAGATGTCGCCGAAGATGTCGCCGAAGGCATCGGCGAAGCCGTCGAAGCCCTGGCCGCCAGCGCCGCCGCCCATCTGCGGATTGACGCCGTCGTGGCCGTAGCGGTCGTAGGCGGCGCGCTTGTTGGCGTCGGTGAGGATCTCGTAGGCCTCCTTGGCCTCCTTGAACTTCTCCTCGGCTTCCTTGTTGTCCGGATTGCGGTCCGGGTGGTACTTCATGGCCAGCTTGCGGTAGGCCTTTTTCATTTCGTCCTCGGGGGCGTCGCGATTGACGCCGAGGACTTCGTATAGATCCCGTTTCGCCATGTTTGGGTGCTCTGGCTTTCTTGTGTAAAGGCCGAGCCGAGCGGCGCACGGGGCGCCGGCATGGCTCGGCCGGGTCTGTCGGGGGCCGTCAGGCCGGACAGGCTGGGTGGCTTACTTCTTGTCCTTCACCTCGGTGAACTCGGCGTCGACCACGTCCGGATCGTTGGCCTTGCCGGCACCGGCAGAGGCGCCGGCACCCGCGCCAGCACCGCCGGCGGCACCCGCTTCGGCCTGGGCCTGGGCGTAGATGTGCTCGCCGAGCTTCTGGCTGACGGTGCCCAGGGCTTCGCTCTTGGCGTCGATGGCGGCCTTGTCGCCGGACTTGATGGCTTCTTCGGCTTCGGCGATGGCGGCTTCGATCTTGGCCTTGTCGTCGCCGATCTTGTCGCCGTGCTCGGCCAGGGCCTTCTTGACGGAGTGCACCAGGGTGTCGAGCTGGTTGCGGGCGTCGACCAGTTCGTGGGCCTTTTTGTCTTCCTCGGCGTGGGCCTCGGCGTCGCGCACCATGCGCTGGATCTCGTCATCCGACAGGCCGGAGTTGGCCTTGATGGTGATCTTGTTTTCCTTGCCGGTGGCCTTGTCCTTGGCGGAGACGTGCAGGATGCCGTTGGCGTCGATGTCGAAGGTGACCTCGATCTGCGGCATGCCACGCGGCGCCGGCGGGATGTCGGAAAGGTTGAACTGGCCGAGGCTCTTGTTGCCGGACGACATCTCGCGCTCGCCCTGCAGGACGTGGATGGTGACCGCGTTCTGGTTGTCGTCGGCGGTGGAGAACACCTGCGAAGCCTTGGTCGGGATCGTGGTGTTCTTCTGGATCAGCTTGGTCATCACGCCGCCCAGGGTCTCGATGCCCAGCGACAGCGGGCAGACGTCGAGGAGCAGCACGTCCTTGACTTCGCCCTGCAGCACGCCGCCCTGGATGGAGGCGCCGACGGCGACGGCTTCGTCCGGGTTTACGTCACGGCGCGGGTCCTTGCCGAAGAACTCCTTGACCTTCTCGATGACCTTCGGCATGCGGGTCTGGCCGCCGACGAGGATCACGTCGTCGATGTCGGAGACCTTGACGCCGGCGTCCTTGAGGGCCACGCGGCAGGGCTCGATGGTGCGATCGACGAGGTCTTCGACCAGCGACTCGAACTTGGCGCGGGTGATCTTGAGCGCCAGGTGCTTCGGGCCGGTGGCGTCGGCGGTGATGTAGGGCAGGTTGATCTCGGTCTGCTGGCCGGAGGAGAGCTCGATCTTGGCCTTTTCGGCGGCTTCCTTGAGGCGCTGCAGGGCCAGCACGTCGTTCTTGAGGTCGACGCCTTGTTCTTTCTTGAACTCGGTGACGATGTAATCGATGATGCGCTGGTCGAAGTCTTCGCCGCCCAGGAAGGTGTCGCCGTTGGTGGCCAGCACTTCAAACTGATGCTCGCCGTCGATGTCGGCGATCTCGATGATGGAGATGTCGAAGGTGCCGCCGCCCAGGTCGAACACGGCGATCTTGGAGTCGCCAGGCTTCTTGTCCATGCCGAAGGCGAGGGCCGCCGCGGTCGGCTCGTTGATGATGCGCTTCACCTCGAGGCCGGCGATGCGGCCGGCGTCCTTGGTGGCCTGGCGCTGGCTGTCGTTGAAGTAGGCAGGCACGGTGATGACGGCTTCGGTGACTTCCTCGCCGAGGTAGTCTTCGGCGGTCTTCTTCATCTTGCGCAGCACTTCGGCGGAAACCTGCGGCGGGGCGATCTTCTTGCCGCGCACTTCAACCCAGGCGTCGCCGTTGTCGGCCTTGGCGATGGTGAAGGGCATCAGGTCGATGTCCTTCTGCACTTCCTTTTCTTCAAAGCGACGGCCGATCAGGCGCTTGATCGCGTAGAGGGTGTTGCGGGCGTTGGTGACGGCCTGGCGCTTGGCCGGCGCGCCGCACAGGATCTCGCCGTCGTCGGCGTAAGCCACGACGGACGGAGTGGTGCGCGCACCTTCGGAGTTTTCGATGACCTTCGGCTTGCCGCCTTCCATCACGGAGACGCAGCTGTTGGTGGTGCCGAGGTCGATGCCGATGATCTTGCCCATGAGTTTTCCTTCAGTTCGAATTCTGTTTGATGTGGGAGCCGATTCCGCAGGCTCCTACGCTTGGTGACGAATATGGGGACAGCCGGGCCGGTTTCAAGCGGCCGGCTTGGCTTTCGATACGACGACCAGCGCCGGACGCATGGTGCGCTCGTGGAGCAGGTAGCCCTTTTGCAGCACGTTGATCACGGTGTTGGGCTCGCCGTCGGCTTCGACGGCGCTGATGGCCTGATGCTTGTTCGGGTCGAACTTTTCGCCGAGGGGGTTCACCTCGGTGACGTTGGCGCTCTGGAAGGCCGACACGAGCTGCTTGAGGGTCAGCTCGACGCCCTGCTTGAGGCTCTCGAGGGTGGCGTTCTCGGTGGCGAGGGCGGCCTCGAGGCTGTCCTTGACGGGCAGCATCGCCTGCGCGAACTTGTCAGCGGCAAACTTGCCGGCTTTGGCGATGTCATCCTGGGCGCGGCGTCGGACGTTCTCGGTTTCAGCCTTGGCGCGCAGCCAGGCGTCGTGATGCTCGGCGGCCTTCAGCTCGGTCTGGCGGAGCTGTTCGGTGAGGCTGGGCAGGGTGTCGCTGACCCGTTCTTCAGCAACCGGGGCTTCCGCGGAAGCGGGGGTCGTGACGTTCTCCACGAGTTCCGGCGCGGCTTGTTCGGCGGGGCTCGGAGGGGGGTTATGGTCTTGCATGGGTAACGGCTCCTTTTTTCGACCTGCCTGATCTGGGGGCGCTGACGAAGTTTTCAAGTGGCAGGCACACGTTGTCGCGGAAAATAGGCTGCGGGTGTGTAAAATCAAAGCCCCCGGAGCATTGAGGGGGGCATCTTTACGGACAATGCGGCGTAAAGCAGGTATGGAAAAAAATCCAGACAAAATCGGCAAGTACAAGCTGATTCGGGAGGTTGGTCGCGGTGCGACGGCAACGGTGTATCTGGCGGAGCATCCCCAGTACCCCGAGCCCGTCGCGCTCAAGCTCATCCGCTTCGACGACAAGGCCAAGGACGAGGCCAAGTGGAACCGCCGGCTACTCAAGCTGCTGCGGGCCGAAATGGACGTCTCGCGCAAGCTCGACCACCCGAACATCATCAAGATTTTCGATACCTGCGTCGAGAAGGATTACGCCTACATCGTCATGGAGTACTTCCCCGGGACGACGCTGGAGCATTACTGCAGCTTCCAGAATCTCCTGCCGCTCCACCGGACGATCGGCATGGTCTTCAAGTGTGCGATGGCGCTCGACTACGCCTATCGCCAGGGGATCGTCCATCGCGACATCAAGCCGGCCAACATCCTGGTCGACGAAAACGACAACGTGAAGGTCACCGATTTCGGGCTGGCTCTCAACATCAGCAAGAAGAGCGCGTCGGATTCGACCTTCATCATGGGCGTCGGCTCGCCGGCCTACATGAGCCCGGAGCAGATCAAGGGTTATCCGCTCAACCAGAAGACCGACCTGTTCTCCCTGGGCGTCGTGCTCTTCCACATGCTCACCGGGCGCCTGCCGTTCCGGGCCAAGAACCCGGCCCAGCTGATCTACAAGATCATCAACACCGAGCCGCCCCTGGTCTCCCAGATCAACTCCGAGCTGCCCGAGCAGCTTGATCAGGTGATCCGCAAGGCCCTCGAAAAAGACCTTTATTCCCGCTACAAGAACGGCGCCGATTTCGCCAAGGATCTCTCTGCGGTTCGCTACAAGATCCTCGACGATTCCGTCGGCACCGAGGATACGAGCCGTTATTCCATCCTTCGCAAGATGCCCTTTTTCACCGAGTTCGAAGACGTCGAGATCTGGGAGTTCCTCCGGATTTCACGCTGGCGCCGGATCGACTCGAACACCCTCGTGATGCGCGAAGGCGACGCCGATCAGCGTTTCGGGCTGATCATCGACGGGCGGGTCGAGCTGTCGGTGGATGGCCATCGGGTGGATGAAGTGGCGTCCGGCGAGGTTTTCGGCGAGCTGGCCTATCTGGACCAGCAGGAGCGTCGTCACATGTACACGGCCGTGACCACCGTCGCGACCACCTACCTCGAGCTCAATCCGGCGGCACTGTCGCTGGCGACGGACGAATGTCAGGATGCGTTCCGGACGCGGCTGGTCACCGTTGTTGCACGTCGGCTCGGCGCTGCCTACCGCGAGCTGTCCAAGAGCGGCCCGCCGGCTGAGCGGATCACCGCCAGCGGTTTCGGCATGGAGTTGCAGCTGGTCGACAGCTAGGTGCCCCCGCGTGTGTTGCGGGGCCGTCGTGCGAGCAGCTGTCGGCCCGGCTCAGCGCGCGGTGGTGTGGGCGAGCGTCCAGCGCCGGATGTCGTCTGCACCCATCGCGCCGGCCTGGCGCGCGATTTCCCTGCCGCGGTGCAGCAGCACCAGGGTCGGAATGCTGCGTATTCCGAAGCGGGCCGCCAGGCTCTGTTCTTCCTCGGTGTTCACCTTGCCCAGCCGTATCGTCGGCTCCAGCTGCTTCGCCGCCGCATCGAAGGCTGGTGCCATGCTGCGGCAGGGGCCACACCACGGCGCCCAGAAGTCCACCAGCAGCGGTATGTCGCTCCGCTCTGCGTGGGCGGCAAAGTTGCTTTCCGTCAGATGAACCGGCTTGCCGGCAAACAGCCCCGCCTTGCAGCGGCCGCAGCTCCCGCCGTCGTCCAGGCGCTCGGCGGGCACGCGGTTGAGGGCGGCGCAATGGGGGCAGGGGATCAGCATCGATTCGCTCATGGAAGCCTCGGGGTTCGGGTCAGACTTGCAGATGGGGCTCCGGCGCCGGATTTCAAGTTTGCCCGGATTATGCTCGTGGAGTGTCTGCTCCCACGCTGACGAAGTGCTCGCTGAACGGCTTCGGGCGCTAAAGTTCTGCCCAATTTGGCCGAAACCACCTCTGTGCCGCGATTGTCGCCGCGGCGTCGATAGGAGGTGGCCTGTGAGCCGAGGCAGTACTTATGGAATCAGTCGTGTTGATAACGAAACGAGCCGGACTCACGGTTGGTTGGTGACCATCCAGCGCAGGGGCGTGATCTACCGCAAGCATTTCAGTGACGGCGTGTTCGGGGGCAAGCAGCGTTCCTTTGCGGCGGCAAAAGAATATCGCGACGAAGTCATCGCAGCCCATCCGCCCTTGTCGATGCAGGAGTACTCGAACATCGTCAAGAAGAACAATCGTTCCGGAGTGGTCGGGGTGTGCCGTTATTGCGCCTCGGAAACCCGTGATCTGCCTGAAGAGAAGCAGCGCTGGTTCTGGGTGGCCTCGTGGCCTCTGCCCGACGGTCGGCGCAAGCGGGTCAAGTTTTCGGTCAAGAAATACGGCGAAGACGGTGCCTTCCAGATGGCGATGGATGCGCGTGCGTCTGCCCTCGGCAAGCTGGTGGGGGCCTTCGACCCCGGTGCCGTGCGACGCAAGGCGAGCCGCCGACGCCCTGCCGCCGCCGCGGCATCGACGGCAAGTTGATGAACGCCTGGGTGCTCAGTCGTCCTTGTCGGAAAGTGCGAGGCTGACCATCCAGGTGAGGAGGCTGTAGAGGAGGGCGCCCCAGAAAGCCGTCCAGAAATCAGGCACGACGAAGCCCTCCACCAGCCCGGAGACCGACCAGAACATCAGTCCGTTGATCACCAGCGTGAACAGCCCGAGGGTAAGGATGGTGATCGGCAGCGTGATGAGCACCAGCAGCGGGCGGATGATGGCATTCACGAAGCCGAGCAGCAGGGCGCTGATCAGCGCGGCGGTGTAGCCGTCCACGCGGATGTCCGACAGCAGCTCGGGGATCAGCATCAGGGCCACCGCATTCAGGGCCCAGCGCAGCAGCAGTTTCATCTTTCAATCTCCATTCGGCTTTGGCGCGAGCAAGCCGGCCAGACGCCCTCAGGCGCCGGCGCCCAGCTCGCGGGCCCGGCTCGCCTGGCGTGCGAGGCTCGCCGCGTCGGGCGTCGCGATGTTGAGCCAGTTGCCCAGGTGGCTCAGGGACAGCGCGGTGAGCGCCTCGATCCAGGGCTGGTTCTCGTTGAGGCAGGGGATGTAGCTGAACTGCTTGCCCCCCGCATGCAGGAAGGCCTCGCGGCATTCCATGTTGATTTCTTCCAGGGTTTCCAGGCAGTCGGATACAAAACCCGGGCACATCACGTCCACCGACCCGACGCCGCTCTGGCCGAGGGCCTCGAGGGTGGGCTGCGTGTAGGGCTTGAGCCACTCGGCCTTGCCGAAGCGGGACTGGAAGCTGACGATCAGCCGGTCGGGAGCCAGCTTGAGTGCCTCGCCGAGCAGGCGCCCTGTCTTGTAGCACTCGCAGTGGTAAGGATCGCCGAGATCGAGGGAGCGCCGCGGGATGCCGTGGAAGCTGAGCACCAGGCGGTCGGCCTGGCCGTTGCGTTGCCAGTGGGCGCGCACGCTTGCGGCGAGCGCCTCAATGTAGCCCGGGTCGTCGCCGAAGCTGCGTACGTAGCGGATCTCGGGCAGATTGCGCCAGTGGCGCAGGCAGTTGGCGACCTCGTCGACGACCGTCGCGGTGGTGCTGGCGGCGTACTGTGGGTAGAGCGGGACGACAAGGATGCGCGTGCAGCCGGCGGCGCGCATGGCGTCGAGCTGGCTGCGGATCGACGGCTGGCCGTAGCGCATTGCCCAGCTCACGTGGAGATCGCGATGGCCCGCGTTGGCCAGGAAGCCGGCCAGCAGCTTGGCCTGCTTTTCGGTATGGACCTTGAGCGGTGAGCCCTCGTCGGTCCATACGCTGGCATATTTTTTGGCCGACTTGGCCGGTCGGGTGTTCAGGATGATGCCGTTGAGGATCAGCCACCAGATCGGCCGGGGGATTTCCACCACCCGCGGGTCGGACAGGAACTCCTTGAGGTAAGGCCGCAGCGCCGCGGCGGTGGGCGCGGTGGGGGTGCCGAGATTCACCAGCAGGACGCCCGTGCGGGGCGCCGTGCCATGGGTGTACGCTGGCTCCTGCCAGTATTTGGGCATGGGGTGGCTTTCTAGTTGTGGCCGGAGAGGGCGCTGGTGAGGAGGCGGGCGGTGAGGTCGACGATGGGAATCACCCGCTCGTAGGCCATGCGGGTCGGCCCGATGACGCCCACCGAGCCGACGAGCTGGCCATCAACCTTGTAAGGTGCGGTGATCACGCTGCAGTCGTCGAGGGGGCTGAGGCCGCTTTCGCCGCCGATGAAGATCTGCACGCCCTGGGCGCGGTTGGAGATGTCGAGCAGCTGCATGAGCCCGGTCTTCTGCTCGAAGAGCTTGAACAGCTCGCGCAGCCGGGCCATGTTGGACGACAGATCTTCGGCGTCGAGGAGGTTGGTCTCGCCCGAGATCACGTAGGTTTCCTGGGTTTCCTCGAGGACTTCGCTGCCGGCTTCGACGGCGGCGCTCATCAGCTCGGTCATGTCGGAGCGGAGCTGCTTGAGCTCGTCCTGAATGCGGTTGCGGATCTCGGTGAAGGCCAGCCCGGCAAAATGCTGGTTGAGATAGTTGGCCGCGCTGACGAGTTCGGACGGGCTGTAGCCGCGCTTGGTAAACAGGATGCGGTTTTGTACGTCGCCGGCGGTGGTGACGAGGATCAGCAGGATGCGGGTGTCGGAGAGGCTGACGAACTCGATCTGGCGGATCTTGAGGGCGTCCTGCTTGGGCGACACGACCACGCCGGCGAAGTGGGTCAGGCCCGACAGCAGCTGCGAGGCCGCGCTGATGACCCGCTGCGGCTCGCCGGGCTGGATCTGGCCTTGGATCGCCTCGAGCTGGCCGACGCCGATCGGCTGCACGGTGAGCAGGCTGTCGACGAAGAAGCGATACCCCCGCGCGGTGGGAATGCGCCCCGCCGAGGTGTGCGGGCTGGTGATGAAGCCGAGCTCTTCGAGGTCCGACATCACGTTGCGCACCGTGGCCGGCGACAGGTTGAGGCCGGAATGGCGCGACAGCGCACGGGAGCCGACCGGCTGGCCCTCGGCGATGTAATGCTCCACCAGCGACTTGAGGAGGATTTGCGAACGTTGGTCGAGTCGGGTCATGGCTGCAGATTGTGAGGCTCGCAGGGATTCTAAGGAAGCGCGGCGGCGATGAGAAGCGGGACGCTGCGCCCGCCGGCTGCGGATTCATCTCGCCCCATGCGAGCTGTCCTCATAATGTGGTTTAATCGATTCATGACCTGCGCGTTCAAGACAATTGCCCTCATCGGCAAATACCAGAGTCCGGAAGTAGCCGAAGCCGTGCTGCGCCTCGCCAATTACCTGCGTGACCAGGGTTTGGCGGTATTGATCGAACAGGGCACGGCGAGTTCCACCGGGCTCACCTCCGGCTTCGCCATCGCCAGCTACGAAGAGATCGGCGAGCGGGCCGACCTGGCCGTGGTGCTCGGTGGCGACGGCACCCTGCTCAACAGTGCCTGCCGCCTGGCTGAATACGACGTGCCGCTGGCGGGCGTCAACCAGGGCCGGCTCGGCTTTCTCACCGACATCTCCCGCGAGGTGGCCCTCGAGAAGATCGGCGAGATCCTCGCCGGCCGCTACACCGAGGAAACCCGGGTGCTTCTCGACGCCGAGGTGCGGCGGGGCGGGCGGCGGGTCTTCCACACCGTGGCGCTCAACGACGTGGTCGTCAACAAGGGCGAGCTGGGCCGCATGATCGAATTCGACCTGCGCATCGACGGCGAGTTTGTATACACCCAGCGCTCCGACGGCATGATCATCTCCACGCCCACCGGCTCGACCGCCTACGCCCTGTCGGCCAACGGGCCGATCCTGCACCCCAATGTGGACGGGATCGCGCTGGTGCCGATGTGCCCGCACACCCTCACGGCCCGGCCGATCACCCTGCCGGACCGCTGCAAGATCGAGATCGTGCTGCTGCCGCCCCACGACTCGCGCGTCCATTTCGACGGCCAGACCCGCTACGACACCCGCGCCGGCGACACCGTGCAGATCACCCGCTCGCCCCACAACGTCCGTCTGCTGCATCCCGAGGGCTACAGCTACTTCGCGATGCTGCGCGAGAAGCTGCACTGGAGCTCCACGCCCCGCCACGGCTGAACCCAATCATTCCTTTTTTTCATGCTGCGTCATCTTTCCATTCGCGATTTCGTTATCGTCGATCGGCTCGAGCTTGAGTTTTCGGCCGGTTTCGGTGCCTTGACAGGCGAAACCGGTGCCGGCAAGTCGATCCTCCTCGACGCCCTCGGCCTGGCCCTGGGTGGCAAGGCCGAGGCCGGCGTGGTGCGCACGGGCCAGGCCCGGGCCGAGATCGTCGCCGAGTTCGACCTGCCCGCCGACGGCCCCCTGAGAGCCTGGCTCGCCGAGCAGGAGCTCGATGCCGAGGAGGGCAGCGTGCTGCTGCGTCGGGTGATCGAGAGCGGCGGGCGCTCCAAGGCCTGGCTCAACGGCTCGCCGGTGGTCCTCGCCCAGCTGCGCGCCGCCGGCGACATGCTCGCCGACATCCACGGCCAGCATGCGCATCACGCCCTGCTGCGCACCGATGCCCAGCTGGCGCTGGTGGATGCCCATGGCGGGCTCAAGGCCCAGGCGCAGCAGGTGGCCGAGCGCTACCGTGCCTGGGCTGCCCTGCGCCGGGCCCGTGAAGCCGCCGAGGAGGGCGCCTCCAGCACCGAGCGGGAGCGCGAACTGCTCGGCTGGCAGGTTGCCGAGCTGCGCGAGCTGGCCTTCGATGCCGACGAATGGCAGAACCTCAACCTTGAACAGACCCGCCTGGCCCACGCCGCCGGCCTGATCGACGGCGCCGCCGAGGCCCTCGACGGGCTGGCCGACGGCGAATCCGCCGTGATGCTCCAGGTGGAGCGCCTGCTCGCCCGGGTGGCCGGCATGGCCCAGCACGACGCCCAGCTGGCCGATGTGCAGGAGCTGCTGGCCGGCGCGAGCATCCAGCTCGACGAGGCCCTGCACGCCATGCGCCGCTACCGCGACAGGCTGGATCTCGACCCGGCGCGTCTCGCCGAGATCGACCAGCGCATTCAGGGGGTGATGGCCATGGCCCGCAAGTACCGGGTCGCCCCCGAGGCGCTGCCCGAGGTGCTTGCCGAGAGCGTCAGCCGGCTCGAACGCCTGACCCGGCAGACCGATCCGGAAGCCCTGGCCCGCGAGGAGGCCCAGGCGCGGGACGCCTTCATGGCCCAGGCCAGGCCGCTGTCGGTGGCCCGTCAGGCGGTGGCGGCCGAGTTGTCGGCGGCGGTGACCGAGGCCATGCAGTCGCTCGCCATGGGCGGTGCGCGCTTCGAGATCGCCCTGCGCCCAGTGGAAGAGGGCTGCGCAAGCGGGCTGGAGGGCGTCGAGTTTCTCGTCACCGCCAATGCCAGCCAGCCGCTGCGCCCGCTCGCCCGGGTGGCCTCGGGCGGCGAGCTGTCACGGATCGGCCTGGCGATCCAGGTGATCACCAGCCGCAACGCGGCCACCCCAAGCCTGATCTTCGACGAAGTCGACGTGGGCATCGGCGGGCGGGTGGCCGAGATCGTCGGGCGCATGCTGCATCAGCTCGGCGTGGACCGCCAGGTGCTGTGCGTGACGCACCTGCCCCAGGTGGCCGCGCGGGCCGATGCCCAGTGGAACATTGCCAAGGAAACCCGCGACGGCGAAACCCTGTCGCGGGTGAGGCGCCTCGATGACGGCGAGCGCATCGACGAGATCGCGCGGATGCTGGGCGGGGTGAACATCACCGAAACCACCCGCCGTCACGCGGCGGAGATGCTGGGCTTCCCCGCGCCGGGCTGAACTCTGCGCAGCCCTCAGAGGCTGCCCGCGTGGGCGATCGTCAGCACACCCGTGAGCACGAACACCGCCGCCGCGATCCAGCGGATCTGGGTGAGCGGCAGGCGGCGGGCCAGCCCTTCGCCCAGCAGCACCGCCGGCACGTTGGCGATCATCATGCCGATCGTGGTGCCCAGCACGACCCACAGCAGCGCGTCGTATTTGGCGGCCAGGGCGATGGTGGCGAACTGGGTCTTGTCACCCATCTCGGCGATGAAGAACGCGATGGTGGTGGTCACGAAGGCGCCGGCGGGATGGACTTCCGAGGGCGCTTCGTCGTCGTCGAGGGTGTCGGGCTTGAGCGTCCACAAACCGAAGGCGATGAAGACGACGCCGATGATCCAGGGCAGCCAGGAGGCAGGGATGAACTCGGCAACCCACACGCCCACCGAACCGGCCAGGGCGTGATTGAGCACGGTGGCGACGAAGATGCCCGCGATGATCGCCCACGGCTTGCGCAGCCGGGCGGCCAGCACGAAGGACAACAGCTGGGTCTTGTCGCCGATTTCCGCCAGGGCGACGAGGGCGGTCGAGGTGATGAAGGCTTCCACGGGGAGGATGTGGCGGCAGCGCCGCCGGAGGTCTGCGGGAGATTGGCGGGAGATTATCGGGGTGAAGGGCTGCCGGCGGCCTTGTGGGGGCAGTCGGTCTTGAGGCACTCCACGTAGAGGTAGAGGGCGTGTTCGCGCACCGTGAAGCCGCGCTCGGCGGCGATCTTGTTCTGGCGCTCCTCGATCTCGGGGTCGAAGAACTCCTCCACCCGGCCGCATTGCAGGCACACCAGATGGTCGTGGTGATGGCCTTCGTTGAGCTCGAAGACGGCCTTGCCCGACTCGAAGTAATGGCGCTCGAGGAGCCCGGCCTGTTCGAACTGGGTGAGAACCCGATAGACGGTGGCCAGGCCGATATCCATGTCTTCGGCGATCAGGAGGCGATAGACGTCTTCTGCGGTGAGGTGGCGATTCTCGACCTTCTGGAACAGGTCGAGGATCTTCAGGCGCGGAAAGGTCGCCTTGAGGCCGATACTCTTGAGATTCTGGGAATTGCTGGACATGGAGGCCCCGAAAAACTGGACTGGACGGCCGGAAGCCCGGCCAGCCCCATATGATATAGTTTCTGCCCCGTGTTGAGAATGCGCCTCAAAGGCGTGCCTCCCACCCCAGACCTTCGAAACGTCATGCGCCAACTGCTTTCTTCCGCCCTGCTGATCGTGGCCGTTTCCGGCTGTACCGCCGTGACTGATTTCGTTAAGCCCTACCGGATCGACGTCCGGCAGGGAAACTACATCACCCAGGACATGGTGTCCCAGCTCAAGCCCGGCATGAGCCGCGACCAGGTGCGCTTCGTGCTCGGCACGCCCCTCGTCAGCGACATCTTCCACGCGGATCGCTGGGATTATGTATACCGCTTCCAGCCGGGCAAGGGTGTCGCCCAGGAGCGGCGCCTGACCGTCCTCTTCGAAGACGGCCGCCTGCTGCGCCTCGACGGCGACGTGCGTCCGGCCGAGGCTGCGGCCCAGCCCGCCCCCTGATGTGCCCGCCGGGCCTGATTCATTCCTTTTAGTCCTGAATGCTGAGGATTGCATGAATAAAATTCGTATCGCCATTGCTGGCGCGTCCGGACGGATGGGCCGGATGCTCATCGAAAGTACCCTCAAGGCGCCCGACACCACCCTGGTGGCGGCCTTCGACCAGCCGGACAGCCCCTTCATCGGCAAGGACGCCGGCGAGCTGGTCGGGCTGCCCTGCGGCGTGGCCATTTCCAGCGACGTCGCCGCGGGCGTGGCCAAGGCCGATTGCCTGATCGACTTCACCCGCCCCGAAGGCACGCTGCATCACCTTGAGCTGGCCCGTGCCGCCGGTTGCGGCATGGTGATCGGCACCACCGGCTTCTCGGCTGACGGCAAGGCGGCCATCGCCGCCGCCGCCGAGCAGATCCCGGTGGTGTTCGCGCCGAACATGGCGGTCGGCATGAACGCGGTGTTCAAGCTGCTCGACGTTGCCGCCCGCATCCTCAACGAAGGCTACGACGTCGAGATCATCGAGGCCCACCATCGCCTCAAGGTCGACGCGCCGTCCGGCACCGCGCTGCGCATGGGCGAGGTGGTGGCCGACGCCCTCGGCCGCGATCTGGATGCCTGCGCGATCTACGGGCGCGAGGGTGTCACCGGCGAGCGCGACGGCCAGACGATCGGCTTCTCGACCATCCGCGGCGGCGACATCGTCGGCGACCACACGGTGCTTTTCGCCGGCATCGGTGAGCGCATCGAGATCACCCACAAGAGCGGCAGCCGCATGCCTTACGCGGCGGGCAGCCTGCGCGCGGCCCGTTTCATCGCGCCGCGCAAGTCGGGCCTGTTCGACATGCAGGATGTCCTGGGGCTGAAGTAAAAAAGCGTTTCGGCGGCCGGGCGGGGCTCAAGCAAGGGCGTGCCGTGCCGTTATCCTGATGGCTTTCCGGAAGACGCGTCGCCAGGGCGTGCGCGTCTCGCTTATCAAGATCCCTTGCTGATTGCCCACGTGATTCCTCCCGACGCCGATCTCGATTTTCAGGACGCTCAGATCGGCCGCGCCGTGCGTGCCTTTCTTGCGAGCGGTGCGGCGGAGGGGCGGTTCGAGGTGCCCGTCGACGCCGCTGCACCGGCAGGGCAGTATGTCGCGGCGCTCGAGGCGCTGCTCGCCGCCCGGGATGTTGCCGAGCGCGGGCTCAGCGAGATGCGCGAGCGTCTCGACCTCGCCATGCACAACACCGAGGGCGGTGTGTGGGACTGGGATCTGGCCCGCAATTCCCTTGTGATCGACAGCGCCTGGCGAAAGACGCTCGGCTACGATGACTCCGAGTATTCGTCGGGCGGCCTCGACTGGGTGCCGCTGGTGCACCCCAGCGACCTTGAAGTCATGCGCCACCAGGTCGGCGCCCACCTGCGCGACGAAGTGCCGTATTTCGAAACCCAGTTCCGCATCCAGGCCAAGGATGGCGGCTGGCGCTGGGTGCTTGCCCGCGGCAAGGCGTCCAACAGGGCTGCGGATGGGCGCTGGGCGCGGATGGTGGGAACCTATCAGGACGCCACCCAGGCCAAATGTGCCGAGCTTGAACTGCTCCACGCCAAGGAGCAGGCCGAGGCGGCCAACCGGGCAAAAAGCGATTTCCTCGCCAACATGAGCCATGAAATCCGCACGCCGATGAACGGAATCATCGGCATGACGGAGCTCGTGCTCGACACCAAGCTCGACGCCGAGCAGCGGGAGTACCTGCAGACGGTCAAGAGTTCGGCCGATTCGCTGCTGCGGATCATCAACGATGTGCTCGATTTCTCGAAGATCGAAGCCGGCCACATGACCCTCGAGCAGGTCGAGTTCTCCATCGTCAGCCTCCTCGGCGACACGATGAAGTCGCTCGCGTTGCGCGCCTACGAGAAGGGCATCGAGTGTTTCTACGACATCGATGCGGACGTGCCCGATGTGGTCGTCGGCGACCCGATCCGCCTGCGCCAGGTGGTGACCAATCTGGTCGGCAACGCGGTGAAGTTCACCGAGGCCGGTGAGGTCGAAGTCTCGGTGTCGGGCAGCAGTCTCGATAGCGGCGATCTGGTGCTCGAATTTGCCGTGCGTGATTCCGGCATCGGCATTCCGAAGGACAAGCACGGGCTCGTTTTTGGCGCCTTCTCCCAGGCCGACGCGTCGACGACCCGCAAATATGGCGGGACGGGGCTCGGGCTGGCGATCAGCCGGCGCATCGTCGAACTGATGGGCGGCTCGGTCTTTCTCGACAGCGAGCCGGGCAAGGGGAGCACCTTCCGCTTCACCATCCGCGTTGGCATCGGTCGCGCCAAGCCTGTGGCCGTCGAGGGCTTCGGCCGGCG
>Ga0075163_10005466_pt1 | contig 16943 bp, 12 predicted proteins | sample JI1023141ADNA_FD_71478 | JGI IMG/M metagenome (GOLD analysis project Ga0075163, IMG submission 71478) | Wastewater effluent complex algal communities from Wisconsin, to seasonally profile nutrient transformation and Carbon sequestration -... | ecosystem: Engineered > WWTP > Effluent > Algae...
ACAATCTGAAATATCCTTCCAATGCTCAAACACTTCATCAGATTTCATCACTGCAATAATTTTATCGTCTGCTTCTCCTTTGTCGATTAAACGAAAGCCACCAATCGGAACAGCTTGTAAAATAATATCGCCATGTGTAATTGTTTTTTCACTCAAAACACAAATATCCAATGGGTCGCCATCTCCTTTTGAAACAACCTTTCCGGATTTCAATGCGGCATATTCAGCCACCTTCACATCACAGTAGGTTTGCGGAATAAATCCATATAACGTTGGAACAACATTCGAAAATTTTTGAGGGCGATCAATTTTTAAATATCCCGACTCTTTATCGATTTCATATTTTACTGTATCTGTCGGAACAATTTCGATAAAAGCCGTAATAATGTCTGGTGCATTTTCTCCGATAGAAATGCCATGCCATGGATGCGATTTAAATTTGTTCATTTTTTCTTACGAGTAAAAAAGTAAATACCCCCCATCACCACTAAAGAAATTAATAGTAAAATTATTTTTCCTGTACCCGATGGTTGCGTATTGTGTCGAGCTGTATCCGTGGCAGAGTTATTCAAAACGGTTAGTTCGGCAAAAGACTGAATTCCCAATGTCGTTTTTAAAAATGCAATTTCTTCTTCAAATGTTCTTTTCAAATCCATCAGATAAATATCTTGTTCTCCGCTGTTGAATTTTTTCCGACTGTGTTCACAAATGGAAATGTTGAGATAATCAAATTTGGTATAACGTGCATAAACAAGCCATTCTTCATCAGCTGTAAAACTCATCAAACATTCTGAAGAACAATCAAAATTTATTTTTACTTGCTTCGCAACCGTTCCTTTGTAATGCTCAATAATTGAAAAATAGGCAATTGCTCTTTCTTTTTGACTATTACAAGTGCTCACAGAATCAACACGTCCATAAAAAACAACATCGTAAGCAGCAGCCAATTCTTTTGTAATTGGTGAAATGGGGCTGCATTCACAGGCGAATCCTTGTAAAGCAAAAAGTAAAAAAACAATGGACGGAATCTTTCTCATTAATACACAATCATTTTTTTAGTAATCGCAAATTCATCCGATGAAATGGAATAATAATAAATGCCGGGTTTTAAATTATAAGCGGTTGCATTAAAGATATAATCATAATCCCCATCATTTAATTCTTCATTTTTATAAAGCGTAGTAACCTTTTTTCCTAAAACATCAAACACCTCTAAATTTACTCTTCCTGCTTTTTTTAAACTGAACTTAATCCAAGTTGTTTTATTAAATGGGTTCGGATAATTCTGTTGCAGTTCAACCGGTGAAAAAGCATTCAATCCAGAATCATCGATACTCATCGTTGCTCCATCTATCAAGGCTGTCCATACGCTTAACGTAGAAGCACTGTAGGCCATCCAAATGGGGCGCACCATATTGTTGTATGCCGAAACACCGGTATAATCACCAAAGAAAATAGTAGGGCTTGGAATAAAACTGGTTTGATTGATTTTATAATTGGTGAATGTATTTCCACCATCCGTTGACTTTGCCATGTATACATCTGTTTGTTGACTGCTGGGAGAGAAATTTCTACGATCATAAAACACACAATATAAATTGCCCGTAACAATGTCTAAATCCATCCAGGTTAAAAATTGTTGCCGTCCCGGAACATCATCATTCACTCTTACCGGAGCACTCCACGTTGTGCCGCCATCGGTTGATTTCACCAACCATACATCTGTATCATTTGTTCCGTTGCGTTGGTCTGTCCAATTAACATAGATAGTTCCATGATTCGGACCACCACTCAAATCACAAATAGTTTGTGGCAAGCCATTACAACGTTGTAAGCCGGCAATATTATAATCCCAACCGCCAGGCATGGATGTAACTGTTGTTTCGTGAGGCAACCAGGTTAAGCCTCCGTCCAAACTTTTATTAAACACCAATCCGTTCGGGCCGGTCCACACCACATAAATTTCTCCAGAAGGACCAACAGCAGGAACAGCACCTTCCATGGTATTATCGCTATCCACACAATCTCCGGCATCGCTGCTGATACGCATCGGTGCACTCCATGTTAATCCGGCATCCGAAGATTTGGAAAACAAAATCACACTACTATCACTCGGAGAAGAACTCCCATAATTATCGAATTGTGTCCACGTAACATAAATCTCGTTGTTAAACGGATTGACTACAATCCCTTCTTTATCTTGCACTTTCACACCATTTTTTCCTACCGCTGTACCACTTGTCCACCAAGTTGCTCCACCATCGGTTGATTTCGTAAAAACAATACGATCCACCCAACTTCCACCGGATGGAGGATTTGATAAATGTGAATAATAAAAATTACCTGTGGTATCCGTAAAAATTATTGGATCACCCCAAACACCATTTGTTGGATCCGATAAATTACCAATTGACCAAGTTGCACCGCCATCTGTAGAATGATAAACATTATCCAAGTTAGCACCGGCAACTACCTGATTCGGATTTTTAGGATTGATACGAATCGAAACCTCTTCCGGATCGTTCACATTACTGATCATCACATTGGTGTATTGTGCTGAGAGCGTTGTTGCGAAAAACAACAAAGCGAGAAGGAAATTCGTTTTTTTCATGAAACTTTTTTTTTACTAAACGTCCTAAATTATAAATTGAGTTCCTTTCAAAAACTGAACACTCTTTTCAATTTCTGTGTACATGATTTTATCTTCATCAACAAAAGGAACATGTTTTCTATAATCAGCAACAACTTTTTGCAATACAACAGAGGATTTAAGTGGCTTTCTAAATTCCAATGCCTGCGTACCGTTAAACAGTTCAATCGCCAAAATTCGATTCAGATTTTCAACTACCTTATAACATTTTGTAGCCGCATTCGAACCCATTGACACATGATCTTCTTGTCCGTTTGAACTTACAATCGAATCAACCGATGCCGGAGAGCACAATTGTTTATTCTGACTAACAATGCTTGCTGCAGTGTATTGCGGAATCATAAATCCGGAATTTAATCCCGGTTTTGCAACCAAGAACGATGGCAAGCCGCGCAAACCTGCAATCAACTGATAGGTTCTTCTTTCGGAAATACTTCCAAGCTCTGCTAATGCAATTGCTAAAAAATCCAAAGCCAATGCCAACGGCTGTCCATGGAAATTTCCTCCGGAAATAATTTCATCCTCCTCCGGAAAAACAGTTGGATTGTCGGTCACAGAATTTATTTCTGTCAGAAAAACATTTTCCACATATTCAATTGCATCTTTAGAAGCACCATGCACTTGGGGGATGCAACGGAAAGAATAAGGATCTTGTACGTGTTCTTTTTTCTGTTTAATAATTTCACTTCCTTCCAATAACTTGCGCATGTTCTCCGCAGTTTTCAATTGTCCTTTATGCGGACGGATGGTATGAATGTGTAATTTGAATGGATCCATTCGTCCATCAAATCCTTCTAAGGAAATCGCACCAATAACATCCGCTGCGATATTTAATTTTCTAGTTTGCAACAAACACCATACACCATAAGCGCTCATAAATTGAGTTCCATTCAGCAATGCTAACCCTTCTTTCGATTTTAAAGCAATCGGTTTTAAATTTAATTGTTTCAAAACATCTGCTGCGGTTTGCTTTTTTCCTTTGTATACAACTTCACCCAATCCCAATAAAGGCAAACACATATGTGCCAATGGTGCTAAATCTCCGGAAGCACCTAAGGATCCTTGCTGATAAATAACCGGTAATACATCGTTATTAAAAAAGTCGACCAGGCGTTCAACCGTTTGCAACTGCACTCCGGATTTACCATACGACAAAGCTTGAATTTTCAAGAGCAGCATCAGCTTTACAATATCCGATGGTACTTCATCCCCAGTTCCGCAAGCATGCGACATCACTAAATTCTGTTGTAGTTTTTCTAAATCAGCATCCGGAATGGTGACATTGCACAAAGAGCCAAAACCGGTGTTGATACCATAAATCGGTTCTTTTTGCGAAGCCATTTTTTTATCGAGGTAATCGCGACAAGCGGTAATGTTATTTTTTGCTTCTTCAGAAAGAGCAAGCTTTTTGTTTCCTGAAATGATTTCAGAAATTGTTTGTAAGGATAACTGGGCTGTTGTTATTGTATGCATAGCAGGTTATTTGCCACTAAGACGCTAAGGCGCAAAGTTTTATTTTTAAATAATTGTTTTATAATAATTGTTAACGAATCGTAGAACACCATTTTTCATAAGTGGCACATTAAAATTTATTAAATAGCCTAACCGTTTATCTGTCAATTTCAAATAAGATATAATTTGCGCTACATGTATAGGCGAAACCGTTTCCGTAGCTTTTAGCTCTATAATAATTTCATTTTCAACCAAAATATCAAGTCTAAATTCTTTTGACAACTCGTAGCCTTTATAAACCAAAGGAACTGCAACTTGGCATTCAGCATTAATTCCTCTTAACTCAAACTCCTTCATTAAACTCATTTCATAAACCGACTCCAATAATCCCGGTCCCATTTCCCTATGAACAGATAAACAACAATCAACAATTTCTTTACCTATCCTCTCGTAATCTTCTCTTTCCATCCTCTTCTCTCTTCTTTAACATTTTAATAGGTGAAATGAATTTCACCTTAACTTTGCGTCTTAGCGCCTTTGCGGCAAACCTATTTTAATTTTTCTATAATTTTTTCAATGCTTATTTCTTCTCTTTCACCACTAACTATATTCTTCAAGGTCAAAACACCCTCTTTCGTTGAAACAACAAAAGGAATATTTTTTGATTCACCATAGGTGAACTGTTTTTTCGCTTCTGCTTTTACATTTGGATAAATTTCAGAATTGATGCCTGCCTTACGAACCTTTGCTAATAAAGGAAGCATATCACTCTGGTCTTTTTCATTAAAAGCAACAAACAATAATTTTGTAGATGCAGAAACCGTATCCGGATATAAATTCAATTCGTTTAGCACATCATAGATTCGATCAGCCCCAAACGAAATTCCAACACCACTCATATTTGGCAAACCAAAAATGCCGGTTAAATCATCGTAACGACCGCCACCACAGATGCTGCTGGAGAGTGTTCCAACATTTGCTTTTACTTCAAAGATGGCTCCTGTGTAGTAATTTAATCCGCGAGCAAGTGTAATATCCAGTTCAACTTTCGCAGTGTTTAATTTTAACTCGTCTACTGTTTTGAAAATATATTCTACTTCTTCAATTCCTTTTAATCCAATTTCAGAAGACACTAAAAGTGTTTTTAAGAAATTTATTTTTTCAAGTGTTGTTCCGTTAAATTCAATCAGTGGTTGTAGCTTTTGAATGGCAGCGTCATTTACTCCATTTTCCTTTAATTCTTTATTTACACCGTCTGCGCTAATCTTATCCAACTTGTCAATCGCAACAGTGATGGTTACAATCTTTTCCTTCTCTCCAATCACTTCAGCAATACCGCTTAATATTTTACGGTTATTGATTTTAATTAAAACGGGAACATTTAATGTGGTAAACACATCATCAATCATCTGCGTTAATTCCACTTCATTAATCAAAGAATTACTTCCAATCACATCTGCATCACATTGGTAAAATTCTCTATAACGACCTTTCTGTGGCCTATCTGCACGCCAAACCGGTTGAATTTGATAACGTTTGAATGGAAAAGTAATTTCGCTTTGATGCTGCACCACATAACGTGCGAAAGGAACTGTTAAATCGTACTTGAGTGCTTTTTCGGAAATCTTGTTTACAAGCTGTTTGGATTCCAAATTCATATCAACACCATCTTTAAAATCTCCACTATTCAAAATTTTAAAAATCAACTTATCCCCTTCTTCACCATATTTCCCCATCAATGTAGAAAGGTTTTCCATCGCAGGCGTTTCAATTGGCAAATAGCCATAACGCTGAAACACTTTTTTAATGGTATCAAAAATAAAATTTCTTCTCACCATTTCTTGTGGCGAAAAATCGCGGGTTCCTTTGGGTATTGATGGTTTCACTATTTAACTGAAATTGATTTTAATTGATAAATATTCGATTTGCGAAATTTTTGAAATGTAATTCCATGTTTATCATCTATAATAAATTGACTAAAGAAGTCTGAATCATAATTAGCATTAAAATCATAATTTCCGGTACCAACAAAGTCAAAAGAGTCAATCTCTTCCATCATATTGTCGTTCTTTGAAGCAAAATTAATGACTGAAACTTTTTTGGTGCCTCCAAAATCCTGACTAAGCATTATAAATTTTTCATTCCCAGTTGATTTTGCACTCATAATTCCAGCCTTAAATTCAGTTAAATATTGAATCCTATTATTGGTGACATTACAATTTTCATCCATTTCAAAATAAGAATATGCAATAGGATAGAAAAATGAAGAAGAAGTAGAAGTTTTGCCATTATTCGATGAAACTGTTTTCTGACAATCATTCTCAATAATTACAAAATACTTGCCTTTACTTATTTTTCCAATATTTTTAACCACCTGTGCCTGATCTTTCAAATCAATAAATCGAGGAGCATCAATTTCATGAACAGGAAATTCAATTTTTTTTGAGGATACCAACTCGCCACTTTTATTATATATCATAATTGCTGTTGCATGCATTTCAAGCTTGAGCTTATCTTCATATAATTGACCTATTGCAATAATATTTTCTGTTTCAGAGTCAAAATAAACGTTACTCAGAAAAAACACTTCGTTCTTATCAGGATAGACCGTGTTAATCTTATTCTTTATTACTCCAGTTTTTGCATCCAATCTAACAATACAATCATCCCAAAACTTATTCTTTCCTCTTGTGATTAAACAATTAACGATATCATTTTCATCAGCATATACTATTCCAGTAGATTTCACCTTATCAAAACCTTCTATTGGAGTTTCCCAAGCAGTAGAATAATAACAACGATCCAATTTCAAACCAGGCGCGCTTTTATATCTACCAATAGATTCTTTCTTTAAATCGAAGTGCAACATATCACTCTTCAAAAAAGCTTTATGGTTAAACCCTCTGTCATATCTACCAGATGACCTTTCCAATACTGGGATATACGACAATGCAATTGCATTTGACGCTTTAATTTTTGCTTTATCTTCTTGTTTAACAGCATCTGTTATTAACTCAAAGGATTCTTCCTTTAAATTGTTATCCAATCTAATAAAGCAATTACGTGGTTTTGATTTTACATAAACATCAATATGATCACCATATACAATACAATAACTCCAAAGAATAGTAACTTCCCCAGGTATCTCTTTTTTATACTTATGTATTACATTCAGTTCTTTATCATAATGTATAATAGAAAAAGAATGTTGCCCCACTTCGCCTTCAAAACCGTGCAATAAAATCCCATTTTGGAATTCAACGCATTTTACCCCCTCAAGAGTTTCTCTTATAGTCTGCCCATTGGAATGGAAAGACTGGATAATTAGTATTAGAATTAGGAGTACTTTTCTCATTTCTTAGGCAATTTAATTTAAGCCACGAATATCGTGATTTTTCCCCTAATAATCACCCTACCATTCATCCTAAAATATCAACCATTGATAACTGATTTTAAGGCCTTTAGCTTATCTATGATGGCTATTTCATTATAATTTATAGTTTTGTAAACTCTAAACTAAAAAATTAACCTTTTATGAATTGTAATACATTCATAAATGCTTTTAAAAACTATTCTACTTATGACTAAAAAAATCACGTTACTGCTTTTAACTTTTCAACTTTTAACGGCTAACTTCATTAAAGCGGATGAAGGAATGTGGCTGCCAATGCTTTTAAAAGACAATTATGAGCAAATGGTAAAAGCCGGATTGAAACTAACCCCGGAACAATTATACGACATCAACAATGCAAGTTTAAAAGATGCGATTGTTTGGTTCAACGGAGGTTGTACATCTGAAATTATATCTGAAAAAGGATTATTGCTTACTAACCACCACTGCGGTTACGAAGCCATTGCAAATCATAGTACTGCTGCTGACAACATTCTTGACAATGGATTTTGGGCAAAAAATTATGCAGAAGAAAAAGTAAACAAGAACTTATTTGCTTCAATCCTTGTTCGGATGGAAGACGTGTCCGACAAAGTAAACAAGGCACTTGCAGGTGATGCTAGTGAGGCAAAAAAACAAGAGGTATTTAAAAATTTAGTGGCGGATGCAACAAAAGACACACATTACGAAGGTCTTGTGCGTTCGTTCTTCAGAGACAATGCCTATTATTTATTTGTGTTTGAAAAATTCACAGATGTTCGTTTAGTGGCGGCTCCTCCTCAATCCATTGGGAAATTTGGTGGCGAAACCGACAATTGGATGTGGCCACGCCATACCGGAGATTTTTCTATGTTCCGCATCTATGCAGACAAAGACAACAAACCTGCAAAATATGCAGCAGACAATGTACCTTACAGACCGAAAAAATTCTTAAGCATTTCTATTAAAGGTGTTGAAGAAGGCGATTTCACAATGGTTTATGGATTCCCAGGAAAAACTAACCGCTATGAAACTTCTTATGGTATTGAATTGGCAACCGACAAAATCAATCCTGCTATTGTTGCTTTGCGCGACATTCGCTTAACAGCCTGGAAAGAACAAATGGATAAAAGTGATAGCACTCGTTTGTTAATGTCGGCTCAATATGCACGTATTTCGAATTATTGGAAATATTTCATCGGACAAACAGAACAGTTGAAACGATTGAAAGTATACGAAGAGAAAAAAGAAACCGAAAAGCAATTCAATACTTGGGCAAAAGGAAAAGCGGAATACGAAAGCATCTTCCCTAATTATGAAAAAGCGTATGCGGATTACAACAACTATGCACTGCACTCAACATACATGAGAGAAGGCATTTCCGGCTGCGGAATTTTGGCTGCCGCCCTCAACTACTCTGCCTTAGAAAAAGCATTGACAACGGATTCAAAAAATGCGGATAATGTAAAAAAAGCTACAGACCGCATCCTTGCATTCAATGCAAACTTTTACAAATCGTTTAACAGAGAATCAGAGCAAAAGATTTTGGCGAAAATTATTCAGATGTATTATGAAAATATTCCGGCAAATCAACAACCAGCCTACATGGCCGAAGTATTAAAAAAATACAAAGGAAAAACGAATACCGAAACATTTGAAAAATTTGCCAAAGCTGTTTTCGCGAAAAGTATCATGACCACATCCGCATCGGCATCTAAATTCCTAGAAAAACCGGATGCTAAAAAATTACAAAAAGATCCTGCGTATGCTTTTGTGATGGCTTGTTACAATAACTATAATACTAACATTGATGCACACATCGAAACGTTTAACGCGATCAATACAACCGAAGGAAGTAAGTATATCAAAGGATTGATGGCAATGCAACCGAGCAAGAAATTTTATCCGGATGCTAACGGAACATTGCGTTTAACCTATGGTAGTGCAAAATCATATTCACCAAAAGATGCTGCACACTTTAATTTCTATACAACATTAAACGGAATCATGGAAAAAGACAATCCAAACGATTTCAGCTTTAATGTTCCATCCAAATTAAAAGAGCTTTATAAAAGCAAGGACTATGGAAGATATGCTGATAAAAATGGTGATATCCGTGTTGCCTTTATCAGCAACAACGACATCACCGGAGGTAATTCTGGCAGTCCGGTTTTAAATGCAAATGGTGAATTAGTTGGACTTGCTTTTGATGGTAATTGGGAAGCGATGAGCGGAGATATTTATTTCGACAGTAAATACAAACGTACTATCAGCAATGACATTCGTTATGTTTTATTCTTGATTGAAAAATATGGCGGAGCAACCAATTTGATTAACGAAATGAAGATTGTAAATTAGTTTTCTAAGCTTTGCTCGAAATGACAATTAGAATGTCATTTCGAGCAAAGCCGAAAAAGCTATTTTATCTTATCCAATATCTTCTTTATATTCCCTTTTATTTCTTTACTGATAATCTTCTTCGCTTCTACAGGTGAATCAATAGATGTTTTTAATATTTCTATTCCATCGTAATAGTTAAACTTCCTATCCTTATTGGTATCAAAACGTACTTTCATCAGAATACTTTTTCTTTGCATATCAATAAACCAGTCGACTAGCTGTGTCTGATCCGGAGTAATTTTAAACATATTCTTACCCGACAAATCTGTTAAATAAACGGTTTCCGCATCATCGGTATTAATGTATCCATCCAGATTGGTATCATCTTCGCGAATACCTAATAGGATAAAATAATATTTATCACCTGTATATTCTTTGTCATAATAAGGGAAATAAAATTGCGAAATGATAGCCGGCTTCTGCAACAAAAGATGAGTTTCATCATTTTGTTTGTTATAAAAGATAATGTTATTGCAATTTCCAAAATCCAAGGAATAGAAATTATATTTATAACTGCGGTAACTGCTGGCATAACTTTCAGCATATTCCCCACTCGACTTCGAACGCAACCCTTTGTCTTCCATACTTTCAATCGTCTTCATGCCAATGGGAATCAGCAAATAATCTGTGCTATCCAAATCCATATAATCACCATACACCAAAATCTGCTGATTTTTAGCATCATTTACAGCTGTTGAGTCGCTAGCAACCAATCGAATTCCTGATTTATTATCGGTGCGGTTATTTTGAAAAAGCACCATTACTAATAATATTAAAACTGCTCCGGCAATTCCACCGATAAGTATTCCGAGTAATAATCTTTTTGATTTCATATTATAATTTTATCCATTGTTTTTTAAAACTTCCTTTATTCGTATCAAATTGTACAATATAGCTTCCTGCCTTTAAATTAAGAGGAATATGATATTCATCAACTGTTTCATTTATGTTTTTAGAAAACACTAATTCTCCTGACACAGAAAAAATTTGAATACTTCCTAAAATTGTTTTTTCATAAAAAATCACATTCAAATTTTGCGAGGGATTCGGCTGAATGGACACGATTGCGTTTTTCTTTTCTTCCAAAGAAGTTGTAGTCATTGGTGGTAAATATCTGCAAAAATGATAGGAGTTTATTAACGAGAGCGAGGCACCACTGCTATCGATCCGATAACCTTCAAAATCAATACAAATGCTATCCAAACTAGTGCTTTCATCAGAAACAATCACTCTTCCGAATTGTCCAAAAGTGTTGTTAGGGTTCATAAAATATCCGCCTTCGCTGTAAATTCCACCTTTGAATGAACCATTTTGATTTAAAGCGGCTGCTTGAAAAATAGGATAATTGTAAGCGGGACACGTATTCGTAGAAAAGTTTGCATGTGTTCCATTATCAATGGCCAACATGTGTGCATCACCCGATAAAATAAATAAATTTTGAATGTTGTTACAATACAAAAAATCATTAATGGATGTTCGCTCAAGAGAAAAAGCAGCCCAATTATCTGTCCCTACACCACTCCAAGAATAGGTGCTCATCCAGGCAATCATTAAATTGTGGTCTCTGGCATACAAACATTCACTTTCAAACCAGGCACGTTGTGATGCTTTCATGATATGTCCGGGATATCTTTCCGATCTTAAATCAGTTAAAATAAAATGAATCCTGCCAACGGTAAAAGATTGAGCAATGGGGCTGGTGGTATCTGAACCAAAAGCTAATGGATAATGAGGAACATATTCATGGTATACCTTTCTTGCATTAACTTTCCCAGCATACGAACTATCTGAATCATTTCCACAATAGTCGTGATCATCCCAAACATATGCGATAGGGGTTTGTTTTAAAAATTTTGCCAAGCGTGGTTTAGAAAGAACGCTGTTCTCATAGGGCAAACGATGTATATTAATATTTATTCCGCTGTTCGGATTTTGATAATGAAGATCGCCCATATTTAAATAGAAATTCGGAGCCAAATTTCTCATGGCATCAAACACACGGTGATTTGAATTGATTCCACATGACCCAATAACAAACGAATAGGAAAATGGCCCATTCGCAAACGTAGTAAAACTGCCGATATCTTCTGCACTAGTATCAATAATACCATCCGACTGAATTGCATAAAAATATTTTGTTTGAGGATTCAAACCATTTATTTCTAATGACACCATATAATTGGTGGATGCACCTACAGAATAAAGTATAGAATAATCAGGAAATGAAAACAAACTATCTTGAGAAACCACCAATTGCACAGCAGAAGAGCTATCCGTCATCTTAGCATTTACCTTTACTGATTTAAATGTAAGTGCTCCCGACCACAAATATTTCACTTCGTTTTGTGAATATGCAGATGAAAAGAAAATGGCAAAAAAAAGGAATAAAAAACTGCGCATCTATCAATAAAAATGAGGAATTCAAATGGTTTGAATTCCTCATTAAAGTTAAAACAATTTTATGAGATAAACTAAACCGTTAATTTCTTATAACGTACACGTTTCGGTTCAACATTTCCTAAACGTTTTTTCTTATTCTCTTCATATTCAGAATAACCACCTTCAAAATAATAAACGGTTGAATCGCCTTCAAAGGCAAGAATATGTGTACAAACTCTATCCAAGAACCAACGATCGTGGGAAATAATTACAGCACAACCTGCATAACTGTCCAAACCTTCTTCCAACGCTCGAAGTGTGTTCACATCCAAATCGTTGGTAGGCTCATCCAGTAACAATACATTGGCCTCTTTTTTCAAGGTCATTGCTAAATGCAAGCGATTACGTTCACCACCGGAAAGAATACCACATTTTTTTCCTTGATCAGAACCATTAAAATTAAACTTGGAAACGTATGCTCTAGAATTCAATGTTTGTCCACCAATCACAATATTATCTGCTCCACCGGTTAATACTTCATAGATTGTTTTCTCAGGATCAATTTCAGCATGCGACTGATCCACATAGGCAATTTTTACGGTTGAACCCACTTTAAACTCTCCATGATCCGGAGTTTCTTCACCCATAATCATACGGAACAAAGTTGTTTTACCTGCACCATTCGGGCCAATAATACCAACGATTCCGGCAGGAGGCAATTTAAAATTTAAATGCTCGTATAATAATTTATCACCAAATGCTTTAGATACTTCAATGGCTTCAATCACTTCATTTCCTAAACGCGGACCATTCGGAATAAACAATTCCAATTTTTCTTCGGTCGCTTTTGCATCCACACCCAACATTTTTTCATAGTTCTGTAAACGTGCTTTTGATTTTGTCTGACGACCTTTTGCACCTTGACGTACCCAATCCAACTCGCGCAATAATGTTTTCTGGCGCTTGCTTTCTGTTTTTTCTTCTTGTGCTAAACGCTTTTGTTTTTGATCCAACCACTCCGAATAATTTCCTTTCCAAGGAATACCTTCACCTCTATCCAATTCCAAAATCCATCCCGCTACATTGTCTAAGAAATAACGATCGTGGGTTACTGCAATTACAGTTCCTTTATAGTTTTGTAAATGTTGCTCCAACCAATCAACCGATTCTGCATCCAAGTGATTGGTAGGCTCATCTAATAATAATATTTCAGGTTCTTGAATCAACAAACGACATAATGCAACACGTCTGCGTTCCCCTCCTGATAAATTTTTAACGGGTGCATCACTTTCCGGACAGCGCAATGCTTCCATCGCTTGCTCCAAACGATTATCCAAGTTCCACAAATCAAACTGATCAATCAAATCTTGCAATTTAGCCTGACGATTAATCAACTTATCCATGTCTTCTGCCGACATTTCTTCTGCAAACTTATTGTTTACTTCCTCGTATTCTTTTAAAATATTTACATGTTCTGCAGCACCTTCGCGAACAATTTCTATAACTGTTTTTGTTTCATCCAATTGCGGCTCTTGCTCCAACATCCCGATTTTATATCCGGGAGAGAAATGAATTTCACCTTGGTAGTTTTTTTCAACTCCGGCAATAATTTTAAGCAACGTGGACTTACCCGAACCGTTTAATCCGAGAATACCAATCTTTGCTCCGTAGTAAAAAGATAAATAAATATCTTTTAAAATAGTTTTACCTGCAGGTAACGTGCGACTCACGTTCACCATCGAAAAAATAATTTGTCTGCCTTCTGACATCTTTTTAAATTGAAAAATTAATAATTGATTCCGAGTGCTATCGGATCGTAAAATTTATGGGAGTGTAAATATCGGAATTTTTGATGAAATAAACGGGTTATTTTGCAGCTAAATACAAGGGATACTTTTCGTTGTATTTTCGCAGATAGATGAAGATAGAATCGGCTTTTTTACGTTTTTTCAGCTTCATAAATTCGGCATACAATTCGGCATCATTTTTCAATAATAGCTCCATATTTTTGACATTAAAATCAACAATTTTATTTGTTTGTGAATCAAAAATAAACTGTCGCAACTCCTGAAACGTAGGCTGAATCGCATACATATCGTTAATCGGATCCGAACGCATGGGTGATGAAACAATCATTGCAGAAAACAAACTCAATGTTCCGATCACATTCAGACGATTAAATTCATTATTAAAATTTACATAAATGGCTCTGTTTTGTGAATACCCCCAAACAGCGCTTCGTTGCAATTTCTGCTCAACGCCTGCACTGTCTTTATACACCACCACATTCTGCTCCAGCACTTGTGTAAAAAAATCAAGTTGATCTTTGGGTAAAACAGAAACAATAGCAGATTTAAGTATAGGGGTGTTGTTTTTAAAATGCTGCAACGTCAGAAAGATTCCTTCTTTAAATTCATAATCGCGCGAATAGGCAACCGTGTTTGTTTGGGCATTACACAGCAATGGAAACAATAACAGAATGAACCAACCAACTTGACGCATAGGAATTAGTTTTTTTCCCTTAAGAATCGTAAATTTCGTAATTATTCAGCTATAAAATGAAAAAAACATACTCCTTCTTTTTCGCTTTATTGATTTTTTCAATCAATGCATTTGCTCAAGGCAAAATGAATCTTGCACTGGCATTAAAAAACAATCCCGCTTCCACTGAAATTATTGACATTTTTATAAAAGGAGACATTTTAACCATTCAGCAACTTTGTGCCAACGTTAACGGAAAAGTCAACTATTTTTCAGGCGATATTGCCGCTATAAAAATTCCAGCAGCTTCGCTTTCAACATTTGCACTTCATCCTAAAATTGAGCGACTGGAAGCATTTCCTCCCCACTATAAACCGATGAACGACACCATGCTTTTGCACAACAATGTTGGTCCGGTTCACTCCGGTACAACGCCTTTGACACAAGGTTATAACGGCAACGGAGTGGTAATTGGAATTATTGATACAGGTATTGATTTTTCGCATCCCGATTTAAGAGATAGTGTTGGGAATACCCGCATCAAATATCTTTGGGATGAGCGATTGCCCGTTGCTGCTAATACACCAAGTTATGGATACGGACAAGAATGGGATAACATTGGAATAGATGGTGGACTGGCTGCTGCATCTACAGATATCGACTGGAATGGACATGGAACACATGTTGCCGGAATTGCTGCAGGAAATGGATTGGCAAGTGGAAACTATAAAGGTGTTGCACCCAAAGCAGACATTGTAATGGTGGTTTATGATTTTTATACCTATAATCCAACGTCTATGACGGATGCGGTTGACTATATTTATTCAAAAGCCAATCTATTGGGCAAACCTTGTGTGATTAATGCCAGTTTAGGAAGCTATTTAGGCTCGCATGATGGTTTAGATTTGGAAGCACAATTGATTAAAAATATGATTACGGCTCAACCCGGAAGAGCATTTGTGGCTTCTGCCGGAAACGCAGGTGATGTCGACTATCATTTGGGATATACAGTAACAAGTGATACCAACTTTACATTTTTTCAAGGCAGCAGTGGCGTAAACATTGGTATTTATGCGGATACAGCCGACTTCAAGAACGTAGATTTTGCAATTGGTGTTGACCAAATGAGCCCAACACATTCTTTACGTGGCACCACACCATTTTCAGATATTTCGACACATTTATTTGTATTAAAAAACGATACCATATATAATGCAGGAAACAGAATTGGAATTGTACAAACCTATGGTAGTTTAATCGGAGGAGTTTACTCAATGGAATTTAACATTCTCTCCGACTCCATCGGTTATGTTTGGCGATTAATCACTACCGGAAGTGGAAAAATTGATGTTTGGAATTTTAACATGATGAGTAGCGGATTGCCTTCTATGGCAACGATGCCCGACAGTATGTATTATAAATTCCCAGATTTAAATCAAACCATTTGCTCCGGCTTTCAATGTTTAAACGAAGTAATCACCGTAGGAAATTATACCAATAGAAAAAGTGTGTTGAATTACAACAGTGTACTTTATGTTGATCCGTTTCGAACTCCCGGACAGCGCCATCCGAACTCGAGCTCCGGGCCGACACGCGATGGACGAATCAAACCAGACATTGCAGCACCTGGAGATTTCACCATGTCGTGCTCCTTATTATCTAATTTACCGTTGGATGCCGTTACTTACCCCGACTATTACGATCCGGGCGGATATCATACACGGGGTGGAGGAACATCTGCCTCCGGCCCAGGTGTAGCAGGAATTGCAGCTTTGTATTTACAAAAAAACCCTACAGCCAACGCAATGGATGTAAAAAATGCCATAATCAATTGCGCAACAGTTGATGGATTTACAGGAGCTGTGCCAAACAACCAATACGGTTATGGAAAAGCAAATGCGTTTACAGCCTTGACAGGATGCCTTGTAACGGATGTTGAAGAAGGTAGCGAAAGCACTTTTAATATTTACCCCAACCCAACGCTATCTGGAACGGATATTCAGATAGAATTTCAAGACCTATCAGCAAACCCGAATTCAACTTTAATTATTTACAACTCAATTGGGCAAGTAATTGCTACTGAACAAATCAAGGATTCATCTGTTCAGTTAAAAGCATTCGCACCCGGAATATATTTTTGCAAATTAGTTTCAGAAGGAAGAATCATCGCTACAAAAAAAATGATAATTTTGTAGTTGTATGGAAAAAAGA